>SESF01011703.1_pt1 | contig 18431 bp, 21 predicted proteins | sample 3171521 | NCBI WGS metagenome assembly SESF01 (sample SAMN10866945, study PRJNA518727) | freshwater metagenome | biome: subpolar coniferous forest; feature: holomictic lake; material: water; isolation source: holomictic Lake 227, 6 m and 8 m depth | place: Canada: near Kenora, Ontario | collected...
CGGGGAAAAATGCGGAAATGACGGGGGAAAATGCGGGAATGACGGGGAAAAATGCGGAAATGACGGGGAAAAATGCGGGAATGACGGGGAAAAATGCGGGAATGACGGGAGAGGGAAATGCGGAAATGACGGGGAAAAATGCGGAAATGACGGGAGAGGGAAATGCGGAAATGACGAGAGAGAGGAACGCGGAAATAACGACCGACGGCTCAATAAAAAACCCTCCACCTTGCGGGGAGGGTTTTTTTGTCTTTACAGCATCGCTTCCAATACCCGATCCGGCGGCGCGTGCCCGTCGGAGAAGGTCTTGATGTTGATGATGACCTTTTCGCCCATATCGATGCGGCCCTCTATGGTGGCCGAGCCCATATGCGGCAGCAGCACCACCTTATCCAGCGCCAACAGCTTGGGATTAACCGCCGGCTCGTGCTCGAACACGTCGAGACCGGCCCCGGCCAGTTCGCCCCGTTCCAGCATGCGCGTCAGGGCGTTCTCGTCGATGATCTCGCCGCGCGAGGTATTGACCACCGTGCAATGCGGCCGCAACAGTTGCAACCGGCGCGCCGACAGCAGATGGAAGGTGCCCGGCGTATGCGGGCAGTTGACCGAGACGATATCCATCCGCATCAGCATCTGGTCGAGGCTTTCCCAATAGGTCGCCTCCAGCTCGGATTCGATGTCCAGGTGAACGCGGCGGCGATTGTGATAGTGGATCGCCAACCCGAAGCCACGAGCGCGCCGAGCCAAAGCCTGCCCGATCCGGCCCAGCCCGATAATGCCGAGCCGCTTGCCCCACAGGCGGTTGCCGAGCATGGTGGTCGGACCCCAGCCCTTCCATTCGCCCGAGCGCACCAGCCGTTCGCCCTCGGCGATCCGGCGCGACACCGCGAGAATCAGCGCCATCGCCATGTCGGCGGTGTCGTCGGTCAACACGCCCGGCGTATTGGTCACCGTGATGCCGCGCTGGCGCGCGGTCTTAAGATCGATATGATCGACACCGGTGCCGAACGAGGCGATCAGCCGCAGCTGGGGACCGGCCCGGGACAACACGCGAGCGTCGATACGATCGGTAACCGTAGGCACCAGCACCTCGGCCGTACTCACCGCTTCAATCAGCTGAAGCTGGCTCATCGGCGTGTCGTCCTGATTGAGCCGTGTATCGAACAGCTCCATCATCCGGGTCTCGATGACATCCGGCAGCTTGCGCGTGACGACGACCAGGGGTTTCTTTTTATCAGGCATCCGGCAGCCCTCTGTCTTAGTGTTACAATGCCATACCAAGAGGCGGGCCGCCTTGTCCAGAAGCGAGTGCCGACAAAAGCTTGACCCCGGCTTCCCGGTAATCTTTATATGGCCCGTGCCATCATTTCGCCCTGATCGGACTGGACTCATGCCGGACGGCTTTCACAGCCTTGCGCTCGCTCTTACTCTGGCTCTGGCCGTGTCGTGCGGACTCGGGACTCCGACCCCGGCCGCATATGCCGCCGACGATGCCGACGGTCCCGAAGAGCAAGCCCCGGCTACCCCCGCCCCCGGTGCCGCGACTCCGGCCACGCCCAGCGCCATTAAAACCAGCGGCTTGCCGGTGCCGCGCTTTGTCTCGATCCGCTCGGCCGAAATCAACGCCCGCACCGGTCCTTCGACCAAATACCCGATCGCCTGGGTATTTTCCCGCCGCGGTTTGCCGGTCGAGGTCACCGCCGAATTCGACACCTGGCGCCGTATCCGCGACCGCGAAGGCAGCGAAGGTTGGGTCATGCAGGGCATGCTGTCGTCGAAACGCTCGGTGGTGATCATGGGGGATGTCCGCACCCTGCGCAAAGAGGCGCAGCCCGCCGGCCGACCGGTGGCGCGCGCCGAACCGGGCGTGGTCGCCCAACTGCTGCACATTAAAGGCGACTGGTGCGAAGTGGATGCCGGCGGGTATCGCGGCTGGCTGCCGCGCACCGAGCTATGGGGCGTTCTTGCCGGAGAGCGACTCGAGTAAGGCGGGGCTCCGACAAGACCGACCTGAAACCGATCCCTGTTCGATGTCTATTTAACCTTCCCCCGTCTCTGCGGTTAGCCAAGCTTGATAAGCGGGGTCGATCCGCCCGAGCGGCACTTCAACGATGCAGGGCGTCGTATAGGAGTGCAACTGACGGACCCGGGCCGCGAGCGCCTCGAATAAGTCCGCACGAGTCTTGGCCAGAATAATGGTCTCGGTTGCCTCTTCCACCGCGCCCTGCCAGCGATAGATCGCGTTCATGCCATCAATCAGATTAACGCAGGCGGCCAAGCGTTCCTCAACCAACGCGCGCCCGATCCGGCGGGCTTCTTCCGGCGAACCGGCCGTGATGTAAACGAATCCGATGTCCATCTCGAAACCTTCTTGACGATACTTTCAACGATCACGTTCACCCGGCGGGCGAGATCAGCTATAGTGTAAGGCTGGAAAACCATATCTCGGAAGCTGTCATGCCGCCGTCTCCCCGCCGAACCGCCATTGCCGTTAGCGTTGCGTCCTCCGCCGCCCCCACGCCATCCGTTCGCAGGTCGCGTTCCGGCAAACGCACGCCGACCGTGCTGCAATTGGCATGGCTGCGCCGCGGGCTAAGCCAGCCCGGCGGCAAGCTGCCCCTGTTCGACGACGCCGGACAGCGGATCAACAGCAGCGTGGTCCGGAGTTGCCGTGAGGCCGGCTGGGTCGAGCCCTGGTTCTACAATCCCCTGAAACCGGCCTGGGAAGTCTGCCGCCTGACCGACACCGGGCGCTCTTTGCTCGCCGGTTTCATCGAGAACACCGAGTCGTGCCGGTATCAGCCGGCCGGCGGACTCGCACCCGGCGGACTCGCACCGAGTTGAGCGGTACGAAACCAAGCGCCGAAAGCCCGGTCGCTGGCAAGAATATGCTCTTGAATCCAGCGGCCGACAAACTTGGCCAGCTTGATCCGCAGCGTTGCATGACCTTGTGACCGGTCGGCAAGCTGTTCTTCAAGCGTGGCGATGAAGCTTGCGTGCTGCTTACGGTGTTGCGCCAGGCCGGGATAGCCGGCCGCCGTCATGACCATTTCTTCACTGACGAAATGATAGTCCGCATAGCTGAAAAGTTTTTCGGTCGTCTGGTCAAGCACGGCGAAGCCTTGCGCACTTTCAATGCCGCTCACCAGATTATTGTATATCGCGATCAGATAGCCGTGTTCCTGATCGATCGATTCGATACCGATGGTAAAGCTGCTGTCCAGCACGATGATCGACAGAGACTCGGCCATTGCTACCCCCGCAAGTTCCGCTACGCGCTAGTGAGCATCAGAGGACGGACGGGAACCATCCATCCTCTGAATCGAACCGCTAGTGTTCCAACCGCTAAATATTTAAGTCTAGTGCGATTCAGACCGTAACGCATGGGAACCATGCGTTACGGTCATCGCACTAGAACGGAATTTCGTCGTCGAGATCTTCCTTGGGTCGGGCCGGAGGCGAGCTGCGCCCACCGCCACCGCCGCCGCTTGAACCGCCGCCGCTTGAACCGCCGCCATAGCCGCCGCTGTCGCCATAACCGTCGGACGAGCCGCCGCCGTAACCGCCACCGCTGTCACCGCGTCCGCCGCCACCACCAGCGCCACCGCCACCGCCACCGCCGCCTTCACCGCGCCCGTCGAGCAAGGTCAATTCACTGCGGAACTGCTTAAGCACGACTTCGGTCGTGTATTTTTCCTGGCCGCTCTGATCGGTCCATTTGCGGGTTTCCAATTGGCCCTCGACATAAAGCTTGGACCCTTTTTTCACGAACCGTTCGACCACGCCGACCAACGCTTCGCTAAAGACCGCGACCCGATGCCACTCGGTCTTTTCGCGGCGCTCGCCGCTGGAACGGTCCTTCCAGGATTCGGAGGTGGCCAACGTAAAATTCGCCACCCGCCCGCCGTTTTGGAAACTGCGGATTTCCGGGTCTTTGCCGACATTGCCGATTAATATGACCTTGTTGACGCTGCCGGCCATGGGACCATTCCTTTCTGCGAGCGGTTCAGAGCGTTAAAGCAACCATGTACTCCATGCGCCGCCGCCGCGCCAGAGCGGCCGCTGCTTCGGCCACGCCCTTTTTTGCGCAACCCGATTAAGCCGAGATTAAGAATTGCCGGGTTAAAACGCTAAGGTCGAGACAGGGGGGCTCCCATGGGTTGCTTCGATTGTTCACACGGACAGGACGACAGCGCCGCCCGGCCGCAGCGGGAGCACGACACCGAACGCCGGCATCAGAGCGAGCAGGCGCCGTTTCACTTCGGCACTCATTTTCACAGCCTGACCGCCCATAAGGCCATGACCCGCGGGCGCCTGCCCTGCCACGATCTTGAAGCAGAGCACCGCAAGAATCTGACCCCGTCTTTTTCCGAACAGTCCACTTAGCCTCTGATGGACATCTATTTACCGATCGCCGAAATGACGGTGAATGTCCCGGTCGTGCTCGGCATGGGCGCCGCGGTCGGATTCCTGTCGGGCATGTTCGGCGTGGGCGGCGGTTTTTTGATGACGCCGTTGCTGATCTTTATCGGCGTTCCCCCGGCGGTCGCGGTCGGAACCCAGGCCAATCAATTGATTGCAGCCAGCGTTTCCGGCGTGCTGGTCCATTTGCGACGCGATAATGTCGATGTCAAAATGGGGCTGGTCATGCTGACCGGCAGCGCGCTGGGCGCCGTGATCGGGGTCGGTCTGTTCGCCGTGCTGAAACGGCTCGGCCAGATCGATTTGGCGATTTCTCTGGCTTATGTGATTTTGCTCGGCGTGGTCAGCCTGTCGATGCTTGCGGAATCGGCGCTGACCGCACTGCGCCGGCGCCGTCCGGCAACGCGAGGCCGCTTGCGCCACCATACCTGGCTGCACCGACTGCCCTTCAAAACCCGGTTTTCGCGCTCCAAGCTTTATATCAGCGCCGTGCTGCCGCTCGGCATCGGCCTTGCCGGCGGAATCATGGTGGCCGTGATGGGCATCGGCGGCGGCTTCCTGCTGGTTCCCGCCATGATTTACCTGTTGGGCATGCCGGTCGCGCTGGTGATCGGCACCTCGTTATTTCAAATCAGTTTCACGACGGCGGTTGTGACCTTGCTTCAAGCCGCCACCAACCGCACCGTTGATGTGATGCTTGCCTTGTTACTGTTACTCGGCGGCGTGGTCGGGGCGCAGATCGGCAGCCGGGTCGGCGGGCGTCTGCATGGCGAGACCCTGCGCGTGCTTCTGGCGGTAATGGTGCTGACCGTGGCAACCAAGCTGGCGGTCGATCTGGTCACGGTCCCGACCGAGCCTTACTCGATCCTGACCGAGGCGCCGCGATGACCGGCGCACGCCTCTTGCCGGTCGTCGCGCTCTTGGTGTTGGCATTCGCCGCTTTGCTGTGGCGGGGAGCGGGAGCGGCCCAATCGCTGGAGGCCGACTTATCAAGTCATCTGATTGCGATCACCACCGGCTTTACCGGCTCGGAAGTCGTGCTGTTCGGCGCGGTTGACGGCCCCGGTGAGGTCGCGGTTGTGGTGGTCGGCCCCAAGACCCGAGCCACGGTTCGGCGCAAGGAGCGGGTCGGCGGGGTTTGGATGAATCGCCGCTCGGCCGGTTTTGAGCAAGTGCCCGTTTTTTATGCGCTGGCGACCAGTCGACCGCTGGCGGCCCTGGTCGGAGAATCGGTTTTGGTCCGTAACGAAATCGGCCTGGATCGGTTGCCGCTGAATCCGGTCGGGTTTTCCGGCCCCCCCGCCGAAGCCGCTTCGTTCCGCGAGGCTTTGATCCGGGGCAAGCTGGACGCCGGGCTTTATTCCGAGAGCGACGGGCAGGTGCGCTTTCTCGGCAAAAGGCTGTTCCGCACCACCATCTTCTTCCCGGCCAATGTTGCGACCGGCATCTATACCGTCAGCGTCTTTTTGTTTCGGGATCGTGACGTGGCCAGCGCCAGCACCACGCCGCTCGTGATCAGCAAGACCGGGCTCAGCGCCGAAATCTCGGAATTCGCCACCGAACGGCCGGCGCTCTACGGCTTGACGGCGGTACTCGGCGCCTTTCTGATCGGCTGGGCCGCCGGCAGTCTCTTTAGAAAGCTGTAACATGACGACCGAACCGGATTTGCCAGAGCGTATATTCTTGGTAGTCGTGGATGAAAGTGCCGAGCTTTCGGTAGCGCTTTCCTATGCGTGTGGCCGGGCCCGCCATTGCGGTGGCCGGGTGGCACTGCTTCATGTCATCGAGCCGACCGAATTCCAGAACTGGCGCGCGGTTGAAGATTTGATGCGGGAAGAACGGCGCACCGCCGGTGAACTATTGCTCCAACGCTACGCCAAAGAGGTCAATCTCCGCTCGGGCACTTTGCCTTCGCTCTATGTGCGCGAGGGTGAACGGCCGGAGGAATTAATGCGCCTGATCGATGAGGATCGCTCGATTTCCATTCTGGTGCTGGCGGCCGGGACCGGTCCCGAAGGCCCCGGTCCTCTCATTACTTACCTGGCCGGCTCCGGTTTTAATCGTCTGCGCATTCCGGTCACCATCGTGCCCGGCACCCTGACCGATGCCGAAATCGAGGCTATCAGTTAGCAGACTTATAATGCCGATGGCCCCGGCGGTCGGTATACCGGTCGATCCATCGGCCGCGTACGCAGGGTTCCGGCGGCGAGCGCGTCCAGGCGCGCGCGGGCGATGCTTACATATTCGGGCGCAATGTCGCAGCCGAACCCGTTGCGGCCGTGCTTAAGCGCCGCGATTACCGCACTGCCCACCCCCATATAGGGATCGAACACCGTGCCGCCAGGCTCGGTCAGGGACAGCACCAAACGTTCGACCAATTCGACCGGAAATTGGCACGGGTGACAGGTTTTCTCGACATGATTACTTTTAACATTGGGAAATATCCACACGTCGCCCGGATTCTTGCCGAGCGGATTACAGGATAATTCGCCGACACTCGGTCCCTTGAAGTGCTTTTTGTCGGGGTATTTCTGCGGCACCCGAATCGGGTCCAAATTGAACACGTAATCGTCGGTTTTGGTATACCAATTGATGGTCTCGTAGCGGCCGGACAAGCGTTTTGAGCAATGCAACCCGTGTTCGAAATGCCAGACGATCCGGTTGCGCAGACGCAATCCAAAGCTATAGAAGACCGGATACAGTAGAGTGTCGAGCGGTACGATTTCGCCGTCGGATACATGATTGCCAACCTGCCAACAAAGCGAGCCGCGCGTGTCGAGCACGCGCACACATTCGGCGATTACCGCTTTTTGTTGCGCCAGCCAGTCTTCGAGCGAGCCTCTCTTTTCATAAGACTTGCCGATATTGTAGGGTGGCGAGGTCACCACCAGCCCGATACTGCAATCGGGCAAACGGGACAGAAACTCGAGATTATCCGCGCAGGCGATCCGGGCATCCGCGCAGGGCTCAGCGCAGGGTAACTCAGCGCAGGGCGATGATGGATATGCCGCGTCCATAACCCGGTTCTCCGTGCAAGGTTGCTCGCCGATAGCTGAAAAAATGCTGCTCCTCGGCGGCGGTATCGTTCAAGCAGCGCTCAACCACCGGAATCGCACAAGCCGCCAGACGGTGCGCGACCAACCCGGCCAGATCGAACTGGAAATGCCCGGGCCGGACCGGAGAAGGCGAAAACATGGCGGCGTCGTCCGGGCCGAACAGAGCCGGGAATTCCGGGCCGACCTCGTAGGACGAGCGGGAGATGCACGGTCCGATCGCCGCAACCATGTTTTCCGGCCGGGCGCCCAACCGGACCATGGCCGCGACCGTGGCCGCGATCACGCCACCACGCGCACCTTTCCAACCGGCATGAGCGGCCCCGACCACCCCGGCTTCGGCGTCGGCGAACAGGACCGGCACGCAATCGGCGGTCAGGATGCCCAGCGCCACCCCCGCCCGGTCGGTGACCATGGCGTCGGCTTCGGGCGCCTCGCCCGGACGCCACAGTGTTTCAACCGTGATTACGGTCGGGCTGTGGACCTGATAGAGCGTAACCAGCGCCTCCGGTGCGGCACCGATTCGGGCGGCGGCACGCGCCCGGTTCTCGGCGACCCGGGCCGGATCGTCATTGGAACCGAAGCCGCAATTGAGCGAAGCAAAAATGCCGTCGCTCACCCCGCCCTCACGGGTCAGAAACCCGTGACGAATCGGGGCCAGCGCGGCAAGCGCATCAGTCGTGATCATGACAGTCCTTAACCCAGCGCCTTGACGATTTCTTCGGTCATTTTCTTGGCATCACCGAACAGCATCATGGTGTTGGGGCGGAAGAACAGCTCGTTTTCGACACCGGCATAACCCGAAGCCAGCGAGCGCTTGATGAACAATACGGTTTTGGCCTTTTCCACATCGAGAATCGGCATGCCGTAAATCGGCGAGGCCGGGTCGGTCTTGGCCGCCGGGTTGGTCACGTCGTTGGCACCGATAACATAAACCACGTCGGTCTGTGCGAAATCGCGGTTGATTTCGTCCAGTTCGAACACTTCGTCATAGGGCACGTTGGCCTCGGCCAGCAGCACGTTCATATGGCCGGGCATGCGGCCCGCTACCGGATGAATGGCGTATTTGACCTCGACCCCTTCCTTCTTCAGCAGATCGGCCATTTCGCGCAGGGCGTGCTGAGCCTGCGCCACCGCCATGCCGTAGCCGGGCACCACCACCACCTTGGAGGCGTTTTTCATGATGAAGGCGGCGTCTTCGGCCGAGCCGGCCCGAACCGTGCGATCGGCGTGCGGACTGCCGGCCGGCAATCCGGCGATCTCGCCGCCGAAGCCGCCGAGAATCACGTTGAAGATCGAGCGGTTCATGCCCTTGCACATGATATAGGACAGAATCGCGCCCGAGGAGCCGACCAAGGCACCGGTAATGATCAACAGATTGTTCTGAAGCGTAAAGCCGATGCCGCAGGCCGCCCAGCCGGAATAGCTGTTCAGCATCGAAATCACCACCGGCATGTCGGCGCCGCCGATCGGCAGAATCAACAGGAAGCCGAGCGCCAGCGAGGCTGCGATGATGCCCAGAAAGGTCCAGGCTCCGTTGGTCAGGCACAGCACGAGGATCAGCAGCACGGTCAGAATACCCAGCCCGGCATTCAGCGCATGCTGGAGCGGGAACACCAGCGGCTTGCCGGTCAGCAAGCCCTGAAGCTTGGCAAAAGCGATGATCGAGCCGGTAAAGGTGATGGCGCCGATCGCGGTGCCCAGGCTCATTTCGATCAGACTGCCGACCTTGATGTGATCGGGCGTGCCGATGCCGTAGGATTCGGGCGAGTAGAACGCCGCCACCGCCACGCACACCGCGGCCAGACCGACCAGACTGTGAAAGCCCGCGACCAGTTGCGGCAGCGAGGTCATCTGAATGCGCTTGGCGATCAAGGCGCCGATGCTACCGCCGATCGCGATCCCGACGACGATGACAAGATAAGACTGAACGATCGGCTGAATCAGCGTGGTCACGATCGCGATGACCATGCCGGCCATCCCGTAAATATTGCCCTCTCGCGAGGTTTCAGGCGAAGACAGGCCGCGGAGTGCTAAAATAAAGCAGACCGAAGCGACCAGATAGGCCAAAGTGGATAGGGTTTCCATAAAGCTCGGCTCCTCTGACTACTTGGTCTTTTTCTTGTACATCGCCAGCATGCGCTCGGTGACCAGGAAGCCGCCGAAGATATTGACCGAGGCCAGCACCACGGCGATAAAGCCCATCGCCTGTGAAAAGTCGAAGCTTGCCGGACCGGCCGCGATTAACGCGCCGACGATGATCACCGAAGAAATCGCGTTGGTCACCGCCATCAGCGGCGAGTGCAAAGCGGGGGTCACCCGCCACACCACATGATAACCGACGAACACCGCCAGTACGAACACGGTCAGTCCGGTCAGGAAGAAGGATTCGTGCCCTCCCGGCCCGAGGGCCGCAGTTGCCGCCCGGGTCGCTTCGGCGATGTTTTCCCCCAGCGCCGCGCTGTTCTTTTGCAGGGCATCCAACTGCGCCTGTACTTCAGCGAGGCGGGCTGCGAGTTGTACCAGATCCATGGTCTCGTCTCCGTCAGACGGTTGGGGCTGTTGCCGGGGCGAAGGCGGGATGAATCACCCGGCCGTCGCGGGTCAGCGCGATGCCCTTGACGATTTCGTCGTTCCAATCGATCGCCGTCTGCCCGGTTTTCTTGTCGATCAACAATTGGAGCAGGTTCAGCAAGTTACGGGCATAAAGCGCCGAGGCGTCAACCGCGATCCGGCTCGGCACATTCAAATGGCCGATGATCTTGACCCCGTTCTCGGTGGTCACGACTTCACCGGGACGAGCGCCTTCGACATTGCCGCCCTGTTCAACCGCCAGATCGACGATCACCGAGCCCGGCTTCATCGAGGCGACCATTGCGGCGCTGACCAGAATCGGCGCCTTGCGCCCCGGAATCAGCGCGGTCGTAATCACAAGGTCTTGCTTCTTGATGGTCTCGGCAATCAGCGCCGCCTGTTTTTCCTTGTACTCGGCGCTCATTTCCTTGGCGTAGCCGCCCTTGGTCTCGGCCTGCTTGAACTCTTCGTCCTCGACCGCAACAAAGGCTGCCCCCAGGCTTTGCACCTGTTCTTTGACGGCGGGGCGCACGTCGGTCGCACTCACCACCGCACCCAACCGGCGCGCGGTCGCAATCGCCTGAAGCCCGGCAACCCCGACACCCATCACCAGACACCGAGCCGGCGGAATCGTGCCCGCCGCGGTCATCATCATCGGAAAGGCGCGGCCGAACTCGCCCGCCGCATCCAGCACCGCCCGATAGCCGGCCAGATTCGACTGGCTCGACAATACGTCCATCGATTGCGCGCGGGTAATGCGCGGCATGAACTCCATCGCGAACGCGGTTATTCCGGCTTTGGCATAGGCCTCGACCGACTCGGGAGCGGCATAGGGCGACAGAATCGCAATCAACAGGGCGCCCGGCTTCAGCAGCGCCAATTCATCGATCGCGCCCTCGCCCGCCGTCAGCGGACGCTGAACTTTCAACACGATATCGGCAGCTCCGAGCAAAGCCGCCGGATCGGCGACAATCTCAGCCCCGGCTTCCGCATAGAGTCGGTCGGGAATCGAGGCGCCGGCGCCGGCGCCGCTCTCGACGACAACCTCCAAACCCAACCCTTTGATTTTCTTGACGGTCTCCGGGGAAACCGCAACGCGCCGTTCATTGGGGCGCCGCTCCGCGGGTATGGCGACTTTCATGCTGGAGATATCCTCACGGTCGCAGATGCAAGCCCATCCAGTCACGGACGGCTTTTCGAAACCCGCAAGCTGCCTAATTATCAGGGATAATGCAACGCGGCATTTCCCGGATAGGCGCGAATTCGATACCGGGGGGGGGCTTGACGTTTCGGCCGATCATGCTGAATCTCAAGTGATCAAACGCCCGAGACCTGAAAGTCAGCCGTAATGACCACGATGATCGCCGAGCTGGGAGCCAACCTTGCCGAAGTGCCGTGGATGGCCGGCTTCAATTTAGCCGCAACCTTTAGCGTTCTGACATATTGCTTCGGCATTAATTGTTGGATGTTCACAGTAAAGCGCTTAAGCTGTTCGTGGCTTTCCCTCGAGAGGCGCATTTTTTAATTTCAAGTGCTCAAGAAACTTTTCTATCGATGGAAAATGCTTGATCCCAACTACAGAACGGAACTTATCTAATGTCGCATGTGACTCGTTATCAGAAGACATCAAATAGTTAAATTGCTCCTCTAGAATATCGCTGTCTGCCACATTGTGCCTCCAAGAGGCTAGCACTGTTTCTAAGAGATTTAAATAAAGTACTGCATGCGACCTAAGAGTCCTGATGTGGCCTTCCTCGAGTACAATATGACCGTTATTCGAATTAATAATTTTGTCATTAATATAAGCCTCAATTTCAGGAAACTGCTTTCGGAGGCAAGAAATAAGCTTCCCCTTTTTATTTGAATCAATTAAAAATGGACGGCCTTCGTTTATGCTGCGACATTGGTCAGCGTCTAGGCCAGATATAAAATCACGAATAGGCTTGCTTTCAGGCTGCAAAGCAGTTGACCACTTCCACACCAAATCAATAGCAAGCTGTCTTCTGGACCGCTCATGATCCGCTAGCATCGATCCCCTGGCAATTACAGCTTGAGTTAGTGCAATCACAATACCAAAGCTTGCTAGAATTGCAGCTATAGTTGTCGTTACTTTTGAAGCCATATCCCAGTCAATATTACCTATACGAATGTAAAACCAGCACCCGACACCAGAAGAAATGCCGATTGCTACACATATAGCCACAATTACTGTCGTTATTTTTAGTGCGTCCTTAATCGTAAGGCACATGGCCAAATCCTTTGTACATCGAGTTACTGTTTAGCAGTGCAAGGTCAAGAGCTTTGTTAAACCTGCCGCGTCAGCTGAAGGCACACAATATGCCGGATTGACTGCTTTCATCTCACTCATCAGCAAGTATACTGGTAGTTTATACTCTTAATATAGAGAATGTAAATGCAAAATTTGATACCATTCGCAAGATATCTTAAACAAGACTCCGCATGCAATTGCATGATTATGTGTTGTTATTCAATATGATATAGTTATATTTAATCAACAAATCCCTGATCTCGGCATTAAAGAGGGTTCCGGGCACGGTGGTGACCGAAATGTACAGACGATCAAAACCGGAGCCAGCCATGTTAGTAATCAAAGGACTCGGAGTTTCAGAATCAGTCGCGACCGATCAGAAGGGCACCGACGTCCGTCATCAATTTCTCAAATTCGTAGCGGGGAGAGTACGAGGGTGGGGCCTTGCCCATGTCGGCGAGTGGCCCCCCGCCCGGCCCGTCATGCTCCGGCCGGTCATGCTGTTAAGCGAAATCAAACGCGCTATCTGCTATTCAGTCATTTACCGCGGGCGCGCGTCGGTCTATTAAATGTACACGAACAAAGTTCGGGAGTTATGGATTGATGATGCGGTCGGTCGGCTACGGCATGGCGGTGCTTGCCTTTGTGGTGGCGGGTACCGTAACCGCGACTCCGGGCGCAGCCCAAACCGTGCCGCCGGTCGACGCCTTGCGCGAGCAGTTCGGGCGCGAGTTGCCGCTGTTGTGGCGCCTTGACAGCTTTACCCTCGTCCCCGCCGCGAGTCTCGCCACCGCCCCGGCAGAGATCAAGGACGCCGCCGCCAAAGAAACACCCGCAAATCCGGCCGAAAAGCCGGTGATCCAGCCCTTCACCGCGGTCGTCAGTCTCGGCACCGCCACCTATACCGTCGACAGCCAGCGCGGGCCGTTCACCCTGCTGCGCCCGGTCGCCGAACAAGGCACGCGCAAGACCTTGTCCGGGCTGGCCAAATCGGTACAGCGCGACGGCAGATGGACGACTCGATTCGGTATTCAAAACAATTTCGCGCTCGACACTATCGGCCAGCCGCTCGACCGTTTCCCCGGCCGCACCATCGTGACCGGCACCCCCGACGCCACCAGATTGCTGGCGGAACTTGATCAATCGGCACGGCAGCAGACCGAAGCCGAAGCCGAGATACAACGGCAGTTGCAAGAAGGGCTCGATCGCCAAATGGCGGCGATTCGGGCCGAAGCCCAACGAATCGCGGCCGACCGGGCGGTGATCGATCAGCGCGCCGCGGCCCTTGCCGATCTTAAACGTCAATTGCTGGAAGGCGACCGCACCGTCCGCATCGCCACGCTGGAAGCCGCGCTCAATGGCAAAGACACCGCGCTGCGGGCCATGGCGTATTCGACCGCTTTGACCGGACGGGATCCGGTGGTCGCCAATCTGGCGCTCCGGAGCTTTCTGGCCCAAAAGAAATCACTGCCGGTTCAATTGTTTGCGACTCGGGAAGTCAAGGATAGCGAATCCGTCCTGCATAATCTCGGCCCGCTGACCCTGACCATCGATCGGTTCGATCCGCTGAGCGGCAATCTTGAAGGCAAAATGGGCGCGCCCGGCTACAGCATCGCCCTGCCCGGTAGCGCCTTCGGTTATCTTGCGCAGACCGAATTGAACGTCAATACTTATGGCTGCACCCTGCAACTGCGCCTGTCCGATGTCGAAACTCTGGACGGTATGTTCCGTTGTCAGACCCTGCCGACTCTGATCGCGCGCATCACCCTCGATTAAGCAGGCGAACGGCATGGTCGGAAGCAAGCTATTCAAGGGCTTGATTGCAGTGGCGGGCTTGATTGCAGTGGCGGGCTTGATGCCGGTTGCATTATCGGCGGCGGCCGCACCCGACCCGGAAAAGCCGACCCCCGTTTTGTCCTATAGTGCGGTCATGCCGGTGCATACGGTGCTGCCGCCCGGGGTTGCCGTCAGTAAGCCCTTGCCGGGACGGGCGGGAATCGCGGTGCTGATCCCATTGCCGAAACTGCCGCCGCCGCTGTCTTCACCTCTGGCCGGCACGACGTTTTCCAAGGATTCCGGTACTGCCGCGCCGATGGTCGCCGTTGCTCCGACGGCAATTCCGCAACCCGTAACGGCGCCGGTGGTCCGGATCGTGCTGCCGGAGCGCAAGATCGAACCGAGCCCCGACCGTCCTCCCGAACGGAAAGAATCACCGGTCCCTAAAGAACCTTCGGCCACCAAAGAATCGAGAGCAAGCGAGGTCCGGCCCTATCAGGCGGCGAAAGCAGGCGAGCGGGTCTTTCGCTATGCCTCGACCGAAATCAATGTCCGCCCCCGCCCCGACCAAAGCGCCCGGCGCATCGATGTGATCGACGAGGGCACCAAAATCGAAATCGTCAGCCCGCTGATCGATAAAGAGTGGGTCAAGATTGCGCGCCATGGCCGGGTGCTCGGCTATGTTTCCGCCGAATATCTGATTCCCCGCCCGCCCCGGCCACGCTGACTTTTGCGTTACCGTTTTTGCCGGGCCATCGCGGCCAATTGCAACAAGACGCGGGCACAGATCGTCTCGTCGGGCATGCCGGTGCGCTTGCACTCGATCTCCGCCTCGGTCAGCCGTTCCAGTGCGCGCGCCAACCGTTCCGGCGGCCACTGCCGCAATTGAGCGACAAAGACCGGACGCAGCTTGAAGAAAACCGGCGGCTTGAGCGCCGCCACCACCGAATCAGCGGAAGCGCCGCCCTCCATTTCGGCACGAGCGGCCAACAAGCGCTGAAAATGCCGTTGAGCGGTGCGCAGAATCGCCACCGCCGCCATGCCTTCTCCGAACAACCGGCCAAGCGCCTTGTCGAGCGCGGCGTAATCGCCCGACGCCGCCGCTTGAGCCGGATCATCCAGCGACAGCAGCGAGGCGCCGTCGCCGATGACCGCGCGCACCTCGTCCAATCCGACTCGACAGCCGGCGGATTTGGGGCTCGCCCCCATATAGAGCGCCAATTTTTCGATTTCACCGCGGGCAACCAGCCGGTCGCCGATCAAATTGGCGGCCAGAAACTCGGCGGCGTCGGGATCAAGCACCAAACCGGCCGCCGCCGCCAATTCGCCCATGACCCGGCGCAGCCCCGCCTCATCCTCGACATAGCAAGGTAAGGCCGCGCCGCCGGTCGCCGCCTCGAACGCCAAACGCAAACGCGAACGGGCGCCGAGATCGCCGGCCTCGACCACCACCAAACTGTCGCCGGGGCTGGCCACCTCGAACAAAGCGGTAAAGGCCGCGGTCAGCGAATCATCACCGTCACGCATCCTGACCAGACGGCGCCCACCGATTAAGGAGCGCGCCGCCACCTCGTCAATCAGTCGGGCGGTATCACCCACAACCGCCTTAACCGACAAATCGGCCACCCGAAACGGATCGGCGACATCTTCGACCACCGAGCGCGCCAGCGACTCGGCACGGTCCCGCACCAAGCCGGCGTCCGGGCCATAGACCAGAACCGCACAAATCCGGGGATCGGGCCGGGCCAGAAAGGACGAAACGGCCTTGCCTTGCAGCTTCACGGTTTGGACGGAGGCGGGGCTGGAACGAATGTGAGCTTTTGATCGGGATCACGCTGGACATAAAGCGCGATTCGGCCGGTAATCTCGTCCGCCAACGACCCGATGCTGCGATCAAGCGCACTCTGCTGGGCAACATAAGAGGAATACTGGTAGTTGGTCAGGTTATACGCAGCCAAAGCCCGGCTGCTTCCCTGAAAAACCGCCTTGCCGGTCGCGTTATGCAGCAACCGATAGTCCGCGGTTACCGTCCATTGCGACTGAGTCGGCGTGGAATCCTTTTGCACCACCTGCGCCGCATCACCTGCATTGAGCTTGACCTCCAGCGTATAGGTCGGCGCCGCCGGTCGACCGCTCCGATAAAACCGGTCGATCAGAGCATTGCGCAACTGTTGCCCGGACCGGTCTTCGATGCTGGCGATAGTCACGTCGGCCAGCGACTCGCTGCCGGCCGAATGAGCCCCCACCATCGGCCGGAAGCCGCAGGCCCCGAGCAGCAGCACCAACCCCGGCAGCATCGCCGCCCGGCCGATCAAGCCCCGCATTCGCCGCACTCCTTCATTTCCACGACTTACGCCACGGTATTTTACGCCACGATATTGACGATCCGATTCGGCACCACGATCACTTTGCGCGGCGGCTTGTCCTGAAGCACCCGAACCACCGCCGGCTCGGCCAGCGCGATTCGCTCAATCTCGCTTGCTGCCAGATCACGCGCCACGGTGATGGTTGCCCGCAATTTGCCGTTGATCTGAATCGCCACGGTTACCGAATCGTCGGTAATCAGTGCCGGATCGAAGCCGGGCCACGGCCGGTCGGCCAGCAATCCGTCATGGCCGAGAGAGTGCCAAAGCTCCTCGGCGATATGCGGTGCGATCGGGCCGATCAGCGAGCACAATGCCTCGAGGCCCACACGCAGAATCTCCGCCTCGCCCGCGCCCGAACCGTCGAGTTCGGCCAGCGTGTTGGTGAGTTCGCGAATCCGCGCGACCACCTTATTGAAGTGGAACTTTTGCAAATCCTCGGTGACCGCGGCCACCGCCTTATGAACCGCGCGCAGGGCCGCTTCGGCTTTGGCCGACCTGACCGCGGGAATCGGGGTTCCCGCCGGCGGCAGCGCAAACGGCGACTCGGTGGCCAAACGCCATAACCGGTTGAGAAAGCGCCATGCGCCGTCGATCCCGGATTCGGTCCATTCCAGGTCGCGTTCGGGCGGGCTGTCCGACATCAGCAGCAGCCGGGCGGTATCGGCGCCATAGGCATCGACCACCTTTTCCAGCCCGACCACGTTTTTCTTCGACTTGCTCATTTTTTCGAGTCGGCCCACCGCGACCGGCGCCCCGGTGTCGATGTTGACCGCCCGGCCGTCTTTTTCCTCGACCTCTTCGGGATAGAGCCAGCCGCCCTCGGCATCCTTATAGGTCTGGTGGGTGACCATGCCCTGAGTCATCAGGCCGGCAAACGGCTCTTCGACCGCCAGATAGCCGCACCGTTTCAGCGCCCGGGTGAAAAAGCGCGAATAGAGCAGATGGAGCACGGCATGTTCGATGCCGCCGATATATTGATCGACAGGCAACCAATAGTCGGCCGCCGCCGAATCAAAGCCTCGAGTCGCCTCGCCCGGCGAGGTAAAACGGGCGAAATACCAGGACGACTCGAAGAAAGTGTCGAAGGTGTCGGTCTCGCGCACAGCCGGCTTACCACAGGTCGGGCACGCGGTATGCTTCCAATTCGGATGATGTTCGAGTGGATTGCCCGGCTTGTCGAAGCTGACATCCTCGGGCAGCCGGACCGGCAACTGCGAATCAGGGACCGGAACAATGCCGCACTCGGCGCAATGGATCACCGGAATCGGGCAACCCCAATAGCGTTGGCGCGAAACCCCCCAATCACGCAGCCGATAAACCGTGGTGCGCCGGCCCTGCCCGGTTTGCTCCAGCCGCTCTCCGGCGCTTTGCTTGGCCGACTCGACATCGAGTCCATCGAGAAAACCCGAATGCCGTAGCGTGCCCGGCCCGGTATAAGCCTCGGTTCCCACGGAAAACGCGTCGGCGTCGGCGCCGTCGGGAATCACCACCGCCTTGACCGGCAAGCCGTATTTCCGAGCAAAATCAAGGTCGCGCTGGTCGTGAGCCGGGCAACCGAAGATCGCGCCGGTGCCATAATCCATCAACACGAAATTAGCGACGTACACCGGAAGAACCGCGCCCTCGACAAAAGGATGCCGCACGGTCAGGCCGGTCTCGAATCCGTTCTTTTCAGCGGTTTCGATCGCCGCCTCGCTGGTCCCGATTCGGTTGCACTCGGCGATAAAGCCGGCCAGGGCCGGATTGCCCGCGGCCAAGCTGGCGGCCAGCGGGTGATTCGGCGAAATCGCGACGAAAGCCGCGCCGTACAACGTATCCGGCCGGGTGGTGAAAACCTCGATTCCCTCGGCAACGCCATCGGTGCGCCGAAAACTGAGCCGGGCGCCGCTGGAGCGGCCGATCCAGTTTTCCTGCATGACCCGGACCTTGTCGGGCCAGCGCTCCAGGGTTTTCAGCCCGTCCAGCAGCTCT
>SESF01010154.1_pt1 | contig 18423 bp, 9 predicted proteins | sample 3171521 | NCBI WGS metagenome assembly SESF01 (sample SAMN10866945, study PRJNA518727) | freshwater metagenome | biome: subpolar coniferous forest; feature: holomictic lake; material: water; isolation source: holomictic Lake 227, 6 m and 8 m depth | place: Canada: near Kenora, Ontario | collected...
GCGTTCCTTGCGGTGAATTATCCTCATACTGCAGAGAAGAGAGAGTTTTTACCACAGAGAACACAGAGAAAAGAAATTGATCTTTGCGATCTATGCGTTCCTTGCGGTGAATTATTCTGGTACCGCAGAGAAGAGAGAGAGTTTTTTTACCACAGAGAACACAGAGAAAAGAAATTGATCTTTGCGATCTATGCGTTCCTTGCGGTGAATTATTCTCGTACTGCAGAGAAGTGAGAGTTTTTTTACCACAGAGAACGCAGAGAGCACAGAGAAAAGAAATTGATCTTTGCGATCTTTGTGTTCCTTGTGGTGAATTATTCTGGTACCGCAGAGAACAGAGAGAGTGATCTTTGTGGTCGCTATCGGTAGAATTACCGACTGCCCGGTGACGGAGGACTATGGTAATGTATCAACCACTATGGATTTTATGGCAACTAAAACATCCAAACTGATTACGGTCGCTTTGGTCGAAGATGATGATCGCATCCGGCGGACGGTGGCGATGATTCTGGATCGCGCCAGCGATTGCCAGTGCGTGGGTCAGTATGGAACAGGAGAAGATGCTGTGGCCGCCATTCCTGCACTCGCACCGCAGGTCATTATCATGGACATCAACCTGCCGGGGATCAGTGGTGTCGATTGTGTACGTCAGCTTGTCGAGCTGGGTGTGAAATCCCATGTTTTGATGTTGACCGTACACAAGGATTCCGATGTGATCTTTGATGCTCTGGCCGCGGGCGCCGGAGGATACTTAGTCAAGCCCGTGCCTGCTGTTCAGTTGCTGGCAGCAGTACGCGATATTTATGGTGGCGGAGCACCGATGACCAGTAGTATCGCCCGCAAAGTGGTTCAGTCTTTTAAGAGTGCGACGCCCGAAAAAGTATCAGACGATCTTTCGCCTCGCGAACGCGACATCCTCGACCTTCTTGCACAGGGCTTCATGTACAAAGAGATCGCTGACAAGCTCGACTCCAGTTATTCCACAGTGCGTACCCACATCGAACATATCTACGAAAAGTTGCACGTCAACTCCCGATCCCAGGCTGTAGCTAAATCGCTCCGGGTGTGATTCGACTTTGTTGAATCAACACCCGAGGGAGTAGGTAGGAGGGAGGATGGAGGAGTTGTAACACCTTGATTTTAAATGTATTAGAGAGTAGTTCTCCGCTATTTTCTCCTCCCTCCTGCTACTTCCTACTTGGTATGATTCATTTCAACTAAAATGAATCACGCCATCGGTAATATTACCGACTACACGGTTTTCGGCGAGAATGATATACTAGAAATAATGTTTGAAAAGCAGTGTCAAGGTATGTCGAGATGAGGATTAGGAGGTTTATGATGGGTATCCGAATGAAAATTAATACGCCGCGTTCGGCCATGTGAAAAAATAATGCCCCCGTCTGTGTGGTAAGCTGAAGATTGGAATCGAGGGCGTTGGACTGCGCAGACAGTCGATTCCGGCAAAGATGCGGTTTTTCATCCGTTAAATCTCTAACATACTGTTTTCATTAGGATCGCAACGTATGTGGAATTTTTGTCATCGTTAGTTTTACCGATACACAGGATTTTTCAAATGTGATAACATGTTATTCGAGTTTAGCTGTATTGTTTGTAAATCAAATCCTCAACATGGAGTTTTGACATGAGAATTCGAATCGAAAGTAATACGCCTTGTTCACTAATTTTTACACGCTGTACGTCCGTCTGTGCAGTAGCAAAACAAGTTTTCGCGCCATCTCTGTTTGTGGCCGTCGCCCTCTGCTTCGGTAGCGTGCAGGCGGCGAGTTATACGAACACGGCCAGCGGCAACTGGTCGCCAGGCTCTGCCACCATTTGGTCAAACGGCGTGGCAGGCGTCAGCGCTGCGGATACCATCATTGTCTTCAACCCCAAGGCGACCGACAACAGTACCAACAACGCGGGTGCCTTTTCTCTCAACCAGTTGCTGGTGGTGACGAACCAGACTGTGAACCTATATTCAACCGGCGGAAGTTCTCTGAACTTCGTGAACAACGGTGGCACCCTGCCAGCGATCACCAATGCTGGCACGAGTACCCTCACCATCAACTCACCCATCACCTTGGGCGCCAACCTAACGTTGGGAGCGGCGTCGACCGGGGCCATCACGATCAACTCCAACATCACCGAGTCCGTCACGTCAGCGCTGACCAAGACCGGCACCAACACGTTGACGCTCGCCGGCTCGAATACCTTCTCGGGTGGGTTGACCATCAAGGCGGGGACGGTGCTGATTAGTCAATACTCCGCGGGAACAGGGACAATCACCTTGGGAGACAGTTCCGGCGCTAATACTGCCAAGTTGTATTTTAATTATCAGTCCAATGGCACGTATACCAACAACATCGTGGTGGCTGCCGGTAACACGGGTGCCATGATCTTTACGAGCGACAACTTAAAAGGGAACGCAACCATCAACGGAACTGTCGCACTAAACAACAACCTTACTTTTGACTATGGTAGCTCTGGCAAGTATATCGCCTTCAACGGTCTGATCACCGAGACCTCAAGTGGTTCGCCTGCCCTCGCCATCGCCTCTGTGCCGGGTATGACAGGAACAGATATAAAAATCATGGGAGGTGTGGTGATTGGCACCGGTGGGCTGACTTTCTCCAACAACAACGCGAACTATACGTGGACCGTCGGTCCAGGCAACATCTCCGGTAGCGGCCCTTTGACCTTCAACGCGAACAGCAACAGCGCGTTCACGGTTTCCGCCACAAACATCAACCACAGCGGCTCCATCACCAACTCTGGAACTGGCATGGGCGCCACGACCATCAGCGGCAACATCGGTAGCTCCGTCACAAACGTTGTTCAGAACAATGCGACTTCGCAGATGATCCTCACAGGCATGAACACGTATAACGGTCCAACCACGATCAACGCTGGCACCTTGTTTGTCAACGGAACGAATACCGTGGCCAACGGGACCGGCACGTACACGGTGAAATCCGGCGGCACCCTGGGCGGTAAAGGGAAGATCGAGCTTTCTGCGGTGAACGGGAGTGTGGTGGTTGAGGCTGGCGGTAAGGTGTCGCCCGGTTCTGTGGCCGGCACGGTGGGCACGCTCACGCTGGCGCTTAGCACATCAGGTGTGTTGGACATCAGTGCGGCGGCGGGCACGGCGGGTACACTGGTTTTTGACTTGGCTACGACGAACGCGAGCGACTTGATTACGCTGCCCAGCGGCACGCTAAACATCGGTAGCGGTGCGTTGAGTCTGGCGAGCCTCCAGATCAGTGGGATTCTGGATGCGAGCCAAACAACATACACACTTGTCCACACGGTAAACGGCATCACTGGAACGATGATGGGTGGCGGTACGAGCGTGAGTGGCACACTGCCTGGGTCAAGTGTGGGTGCAATCCTTTCTATTAGCGGAGACGGGAAGGATTTGGTGCTGAATCTGACAAGTTTTCCGCCTCCGAAAGCTGTGACATGGAGAGGAAATATTTTCAGTCAATGGGAGAGCGTCACGACTAACTGGGTGGTCACAGGCACGTCCACGCCGACCAATTTCATGTATTCCGATACGGTGACCTTTGACGACAGTGGCATTGCGACCGCCACGATCACCAGCATTGCCCCTGTGACACCCGCTTCCATGATTGTCAGCAACAGTGTCAACGCCTATACACTTTCGGCCTCCATCGCGGGATCAGGTGCCCTGACAAAAAAAGGCACCGGCACGCTTAACCTCCAGAATGCCAGTGCGAATACCTTCTCCGGAGGGCTGAACATCCAGATGGGTACCGTAGCTGGGCAGACTGCCCAGCAAAATTTTGGCACGGGCACGATCTCGCTAGGGAATGGGGATACGAACAGCGCGACTCTGACGATGTCGCAAGTCGGACGGACCTTTACCAATTCTATTACTACGGTGGTCGGTTCCACAGGCACGCTGTTGATCAAATGCAATGGTGGCGGACAGACCTTCACCTTCAATGGCCCTATCACCCTGAACAGCGACCTTTCTCTGGGTGCATCAGATAACACCACCGATGCTATGATCTTTTCCGGCGGCGTAACCGGCACGGGCAACCTGATCCTCAAGAACGATGTCGGAACAGGCGCGCTTACCTTGCAAACCGGCGGCATCAATATGACCGGCGCGATCACCAACAAAGGTTCCGGCACGAATATTGTGACCATCAGCGGCACCATCGGCCCCAACGTCACGGCCGTCGTGCAGAACAGCACGAGCTCGAAACTGATTCTGTCTGGTACGAACAATACCTACGCCGGCATCACCACGGTCAGCCTGGGCACGCTGGAAACCCAAAAGACTAACAGTCTCGGTGCCGCCTCATCGGTCATCATCGCCACGGATAACGGTAATGCGAAGATGTACCTGAACTTCACCGGTACCAACACGATCAAATTCCTGAAGATCAACGGCGTCAATATGGATAGAGGTGTGTATGGCACCAATGCGCCGCTAAACAATCTCTATTTTAGTGGCACAGGCGCGCTGAACGTACTGAAGGGTCCACCGAATGGCACGATCATCAGGTTCAACTGAGGCAATGCAACTCCAAGAAAAATCTAATGACCATAAGACAATCGTTTGTTATCGGTGCCGTCTTCGCTCTAGTTTCAATCACGCATGCTGCACCTGTTTTTGGGCCATTCAGCGCTACCGCCAGCGGCTCCGGCCCCGGGCACGTTGAATGGTTCGACGGGGCGCCACCGACTGAAGCAGGAGCTACGTGGACGCTTTCCGCTTGGGTAAAACCAGCCGCTGTTATCACAGCTCCAACAATTGTGGCAGGCTTTGGCGATGGAACAGACTATATTGGCGGACAACGTTACTTCTGTGCAGACAGCAAGGGCTGGTTTTTCTGGTATGGCGGTTCTTCAGCCATCAAACATGAACTCGTAATTACTCCCGATCGCCTCTGCTCTCAAGTTGCTGTGAAATCTGACGCCTGGCAGCATTTGGCCGCAACTTACGATGGGAAAACCCTGCGCCTCTACGTTGACGGTAAAGAGGTCGGCAAAACGGATGTCAAACTCACACGTGCTGCCATGCAACCAATGGTGGCTGCGCCGCCTGCATGGAAAGATGGCTCTTGCTTTAACGGGAAGGTCGCCCGTTTCACCATTTGGGGAAACGGCATCTTGAGTCAGGAAATAGAACTGTCGTCGAAGCCGGTTAACGATCTGGATGCCTGCGTTTTTAAACGTGCACCCATAGGGCCAACGCCAAGTAATCGCTCCGACATCATTCAATTTACGGACGGCGAACGTAATCCGAGAATCCAGCCGCCGGACATGTTTCCAAAGCCTGTTCCGCCCGTGGCGCTTAAGCGTACCCCCAAACGCGCTGAACATCCCCTTGCACGGTCTAACCCAGAAGGTGCCATCTGCTTGGATCGCGGCTGGGAAATGGCGGATGCCTTGACTGTTGCTGCGCCACCAGAAAAAATCGCCAAGCCCGGTTTCGACACACGGGCCTGGTTTGACGCCACCGTGCCCGGCACGGCACTGACCACACTTGTGCAGCAAGGCATTTTTCCTGAACCCACGCATGGTCTCAACAACAGCCTCATCCCTGACCTTGCGACGAAATCCTGGTGGTACCGTGTGGAGTTCCCCTCGGCGGAAACATGGAAAAACCGAAACATCGAGCTTCTTTTCAACGGGATCAACTACCATGCTGAAATCTGGTTGAACGGGTGTCGGTTAGGCGACATGACGGGTGCCTTTCTCCGGGGTCGTTTTGATGCGACAGCTTTGCTTGTCGCAAAGGGCAACAATGTCCTCGCTGTCCGCGTCTGGCCTCAGCCTCATTACACCCTGGGCACAGGCGAGTCATCGGTCAAGTTAGGTCCCGGCAGCAACGGCGCAGACGCACTTCTGGATGGCCCCACATTTTTTTGTACCGAGGGCTGGGACTGGAATCCGACGACGCGCGACCGCTGCACCGGGATCTGGCAGGACGTGGTCATCTCGCCTTCCGGTCCTGTGACAGTGGCAGATCCGCAGGTCATCACTAAACTCCCGAAATTGCCTGATCTGTCCGTGGCTGAAGTAACGTTGAAGGCCGATGTGTGCAATGTCACGTCCCAGCCGAAAAAGATAACCATTGAGGCCGCGCTCTCCGGTATTCACGTCACACAAAAAATCTCACTGGCCTCCCATGAGACAGGCACAGTCACCTTCGCTCCCTCGGAGTTTCCGCAATTGGTGATCGCAAACCCGAAGCTCTGGTGGCCGAATGGCTATGGAGAGCCGACGTTGCATGATCTGACCTTTCGCGTCCTTGATGCTTCTGGTATGGAATCCAGCCACCTCTCCGTGCGAGTCGGACTGCGGCAGATGAATTACGACTACCTGCCCAAGAAGGACAAACCCGAAGTCCACGACGGCCCATTCTACATCAAGGTCAACGGGCGCCGCATCTTCGTGCGTGGCGGAAACTGGGGCTTGGATGAAGTGCTCAAGCGTTCCTCAACCGCCCGTCTGGAGCCGTCGTTCCGCCTCGAGCGTGAAGCCGGTCTCAATATGATCCGCAATTGGACAGGACAAAATACCCAGGAAAACTTTTTTGAACTGGCCGACCGATATGGCCTGATGGTCTGGAATGATTTTTGGCTTTCAACGGAACGGTGTAATCTGCCGGCCATCGATGCGGAACGTTTCATGGCCAACGCGGACGATACTATTAAGCGTTTCCGGTACCATGCATCCATCGCTGTCTGGTGCGGGCGCAACGAGGGCACGCCGCCCGAGTGGTTAAATAGGCCGTTAGCTGAAAGCCTACAGAAACTTGATGGCACCCGCATTTACATTCCCTGTTCACGCAAAGATAAGCTCATGCATAGCGGCCCGTGGACCTATAACGACCCCAAGTGGTATTACACGACACACTCCAAGGGTTTTTGCACAGAAGTCGGCATCAATTCCATCCCGACCGTGGATGCTATCAGGGCCATGCTGGATCCAAGCCAATACTGGCCTTGGCAGGCCAACGACGCCTGGGCCTATCATGACTTTCCGTCCAAGCGACACGGCGACGTTATTCCGTTTCGCGAAGCAGCGGAAAAACGCTACGGCGTGGGCGCCGATCTTGACGGGTTTATCCGCCGGATGCAGATGCAAAATTATACGCACCATCGGCTGTTGTTTGAGGCATTCAATTCCAAAATGTGGCAGCCCGCCACCGGGGTCTTGCTGTGGATGAGCCATCCGGCCTGGCCCAGCATGGTCTGGCAGCTCTATACCTCCGATTTCGATACGCATGCCTCTTACTTCGGTGCAAAAAAAGCCTGCGAACCGGTTCATGTGCAGTGGAATTTGATTGATGATTCCGTGTCCGTGGTCAATACAACCTACGACGAATTTCTCAAGACCACGGTCAAAGTCGTGGTCTACGGACTCGATGCCACGGTTCTCACATCAACGGAGAAGCGTATCGACCTAGTGCCCTCGACCCTCCTCAAGCCCATCCGCGTCGAGTGGTCTGATTTCGCTGCACACCCGGTTCAATTTGTGAAGCTCGAACTGCGGGAGAAGTCGGGCAAGCTACTCTCTGAAAATTTCTATTGGCAATCCGCCCCGGAAAAACCCGAAGCATTGCGTGCCCTTGAGACCCTGCCCCAGGTCAAGCTCGACGGAAAGGTGAGCTTTATCCGCGTGCGTGATGAGACCGTGGCTACTGTAGCGGTGTCGAACCCGACCAAGGCCGTGGCCTTGATGATCCACCTCGTTCTGCGCAATGCCACCGACGGCACACGTGTCCTGCCGGCTTACGCCAGCGATAACTATGTATGCCTGCTGCCCGGGGAGATGAAAACGATCACGATCCGCTGTGCGACACAAGATGCAGCAAAATCTATGGCCGTTTCATTCGATGGATGGAACATTGTTTCGACAACCCTCTCGGATAAGAAAAACCAATAAGATGCCAATATATTCTCGTTCATTACAGAGCCTGCTGCTGACAGGAACTCTCGCAACTAGTATCGGTTTTCATGTTGCGAGTGCGCCTAAGGTTGAAAGCGAGTGGGCGTGTCTAGATGCCACTGGTAAGCTCAGCTATAAGGTAATGGCTGGTAATGATTGCATCCTTGATTTCTCTCATGCTGGCTATGGCGGTGGCGGAGTAAAACTGCCGAGTGTGGCTGTACAGAAAACGGTCGCATCATCCGGTGGGGATGACTCCGCAGCGATCCAGTCTGCCATTGACGCAATTGCAGCCCTGCCGTTGAAAGACGGGGTTCGTGGCGCGGTACTGCTCGCCCCCGGAACCTTCCATTGTGCCAAGCCCCTCATGCTTTCCCAAGATGGCATTGTGTTGCGTGGCTCAGGTGCATCTACGAATGGGACAATCATTGAAATGACCGGCACCCCGCATACGTGTGTTTCCATTGAGGGGGAACGACTGAAGTTTCCCAAAGAGACGCCGTCCAACACATTCCCCGTCACTGATGCCTATATTCCATCCGGAGCTTTAAGTTTGACTGTCAAGGATGCGCAGGGACTCGTAGCGGGCGACACTGTCTTTATCCGTTGGCCTCGGACAGCGAAATGGATTCACTTCATGGGTATGGACACCCTCGTGAGAAACGGTCAAGCTCAGACTTGGATGAAAAAGGATTCGCCGATTGCGTTCGAACGGACGATCCGCTCGATCGAAGGCAACCGCATCACGTTGGATGTGCCGCTCACCGACGTGATTGACAGCCAGTTACTTGCCCCTGCAACCGCGGTTGTGGTCAAAACGATGCGGCCCAAACGGTTGGTGAACTGCGGCCTTGAGTCATTGCGGATCCACTCGCCGCCACCGAGCGGCACCCTTACAGCAGGAAATAATCTCTCCGTCTCCCTTGAAAACTGCAAAGATTGCTGGGTTAAGGACGTCGCTATGTACGACACCCTTGGCAATGTGCTTGTTGGGGGTAACGCCCGCCGCATCACGCTGGAACAAGTCCATGCCGTCCACACGGCGACCGTGGCAAAAGGGGCCGGCTATTCATCAGACTTTACCCTTCGGGGTTCTCAGGTTTTTATCGACCGCTGTTCATCGAAAGGGGACGGATCATTTTATGTGGCGACCTTGGGAGCCTCTGCGACGCTCAATGTTGTGCTTCACTGCGAATTTCAAGGGCGGGGAGCCATTCAACCTCACATGTACTGGTCGACTGCCTTGCTGATTGATTCGTGCCATCTTCCTGAGGGAAGGATCGACTTGATCAACCGCGGCACGAGCGGTTCAGGACATGGTTGGGCAATCGGTTGGGCAGTGGCCTGGAATTGCACGGCGAAATGGTTCAATATACAACAGCCGCCCGGAGCCATGAACTGGTGCATCGGCGGAGTCGGCGAACTGGATAAAAAAGCGTCGCTCAAAGGCCCGTGGCTTTCATCGCACGGAATACCTGTCGAGCCTGCCAGCCTTTACCTGGCGCAACTGCGTGAACGCCTCGGCGCGCAAGCCTTGAGCAATATCGGTTATTGAAAAAAACAGAGCACAGTATAAATGACCCCTGAAACCTGGAAATCTTTTAATATGCGACGAATCATAACAATGAGTGTATTGCTGGGGATGCCTTGGGTCTCCTTTGCTTCGACGAACACGCAATCTTCGGTTTTCAAACACCCCGTATTGGAGCGTTGGCGTAGTTTAGAAGATGTGAACAAAAAACGCCTCGAAGGTGTTGCCCAAGAAATTATGAAGCTCTCGGATGCCCAAGTCCTCGCACTCATCCCCGAGCAGACACCCCGTATTCATCATCAATGTCCGGTATGTGCCCGTAAAAAACCAGTGACGACGCTGCCGGAGCAACCGCAACCATTTCCCGGCGTTTTTGATCCATTAAAACCGGCCCAGGTGCAATGCAAAACGTGCAAAACTATCTTTCCAAATGACGCTTTTCCGATCACCCAAAGTCAGGTGTTCAGGAATATGCTGGGCGAGGATATTACGGTTTTATATTGGGAAGACAAGGAGGGGGGCCGTACCCTCGCTGAAAAGATTGCTGGGAAAACGCATCGTCTCTACATGCGTGGGATCGTTGACACGGCCAGAAAGCTGTGGCTGTTGCCCCGTATGGATGCCGTAGCGCAGCTCTATCAGGCGACTCATGACGAACGTTATGCCAAGCGTCTGATCTATTGTCTTGATGCATTGGCTCAGCGTTACCCGCACTATTTGCTGACCACCGACTACGGGCATCATTATACAACCACGTTGAACCAGAAATATCCTTATGGTTATATTGATACTCGGTGGGGGCGGCGTAGTGGGGAGGATCTGCCAAGCGACCTGCTGGAACTTTTTGATCTGGCGGCATCAAGTCCCTCTCTGGATCGTGCCACCAAGGAACGCATCCGAGCCAATCTCTTTCTTGATCCGTTAAAACGCTTGGATCGCGCGCGAGAAGGGGAGGGGAACGATGCTATTTTCGGCAACTCTTCAGCTTTAAGAAACATGATCCAGTTAGCTTTGGTGCTGGAAGATCCTGAACGTGTACATACGTGTTATCAGGCGGTATTGGAGGTGCCGCGCTATGTCACAGGCTGTGATGGTCTTTATAATCAATCGCCGGGATATTCGTCGTTATTTCGGATGACGTTTGTTGGGGCGGCGCGTCTTCTTGACGGATACAGTGATCCTCAGGGATTTGTTGGGAAAGATGGGCTCCACTTGGATAATATTCGTCCTCTTGTGGAGATGGAGGAGTTCTATCGATGTCTTTGTACAACGGGGCCTGATCAACTCCGCCTCCCGAGTGGTGGGTGGCTCTCGTATGACGATTCTGGCCCTGGGTTTGGTCCCACGTGGTGGTCTGGATGCGGTGAGTCTTGCCGGCCATTGGAAAAGAGTGTCAATGTGTTGTTGCCGGGGTTGCGTCGAGCAACACTTGGGGCTGGTACGGGCGATAAGCAGATTCAAGTCTCCTTGGATTTTGCTGAGCATGGGGTTAACCATGGGCATCAGTCTGGTCTTACCTTGCAAATCTTTGCGTTTGGCCACTCTCTAGTGGATGACTTCCCTTACCACAAAAGCCAATTGCGCCGATACGGTCAAATGACCATCGGTCACCAGACCGTGGTCATTAATCAGCAAAATCAGAAGTCCTCGTATACACGCGGAGATGTGGAATTGTTTGCGCCGCTCATGGACGGGGTTTCGGTCATCCGCGTGGATAATACGCGAGCGTATTCCGACCTTGCCTCTCGTTATGCTCGTACGTTGATCCTTAACGCAAGCGATCCCAATATGCCATACGTGATCGATGTCTTCGAGGTGACTGGCGGCACGACGCATGATTATCACTTGCGCAGTTCTTCTCAACATCATTCCAGTGGGACCTCGTCTCTCGCCACACAAGCAGTCCCGGGTCTGCGACCTTTGCTTCCTGCGGGTGAAACGTGGGTAGAGCCCCGCAAACAAGGAGATTCGGTGGGCTCGGGTTATGGTGTTCTTTTCGACGTGAATCGCGCGATGATTCCTGGAGTTTTTCATTTTTCTTCTGTGTGTGATGATCCGTGGGCAGGACCTTCTTTCGGGGACAAGTCTCAAACAGTTGGAGCCTTTCTGTCTGGGACAAATTCATGGGCAAGCCGTCCGGCCATTGGCATACGCAGCCATGTGGCTGTCGGGTCTGGGTATGAGTTTATATCCGCAACATCCCCCTCTCTGGTGGAAGGCGGATTTGCTGGTGTAGAAGGCAGGCCTAGCGATCAATGGCCAAGAATTCCGCATCGTATCCTCCGCCACACCGTGAAGGAGGGGGAATCGAGTGTTTTTGTTGTCGTGCATGAGCCTTACTATCACACACCTAAAATCACCTCTGTGACACGTCTTGACAAGGGCGATGATAAGCGCGTGGCTTTACGCATTGAATCGCCGGGTCGCATGGATACGCTCTTGTATGCCCTTGATAAGAGTCGCACGATCAGTGTCGGCGAGGTTACCATGACTGGGCGCATCGGACTGGTTTCCCAGCAGGAAAAACAAAAGCCGCGTGCTTGTTTGATAGCGGGTTCGCGCTTGAAAGCCGAAGGCGTTGAACTCACGTGTGCCGTGGATAATTATTCTGGCTCCATCGTTGCACTGGAACGGCGGTGGAAAGACAAAGGAGTTAATCGACTCAAGGTCGCGACGAAGACAGCCTTGCCCGTAGGCGATGCTTTGCGCGGAGCCTGGTTGATTGCGAAACTGGGGCCTTGGAAAGCGACTGTCATTGAGGAACATAACGAGAAGATGGAGAAACAGTTCGCTGGAGCCACGCAGGCATTTGAGATTGATCATGTCGAGCATACTGTTGACGGGACGTGGGTTTACCTTAACGGCGACCACGGATTGAGCCTGTCGAATGCAGGCATTGAGGAGTTTTATTGGCCACGCAGGACCTTTGCTGGTACAGCAGGTTTTGTTATTCCGACTGCAGTTACGACACATCCGGCGCCGTTGCCGCCTCGGTCTCAGCCCTTGGTGGTCAAGCCAGCGGCATCTGCTTCAAGAACCTTAATCCCTGGCGTGCATGTAGCTTATTTTCAAGGAAGTGGACATGACTGCAACGCGTTGAAATCTGTTTCTTCGAGCGTGGTTCAGAATGTGGATACTAAGTTGATTGCATCCATTGAACTGCCTGGCGCAGTCCGGATGGAAGGCTACCTGCGCGTGCCGGTCGACGGCATCTATACTTTCCATTTTGGTGCGTCAGACGAATATCGGATGACACTTGAGAAAGCAATGATTATCGAATCGTTGCGGGGATATAATTTGATCCCAGATACCCGTCAAGTCCAGTTGGCAGCCGGTCTGTACGCTTTGACACTCGAATGCTTTCGTGTAACGAATCGCATGCCGTCCTGGTTCACGGCTGACTGGGAAGGCCCCGGACTCCCCCGTCAAAGTTTCATTCCCTCTCTTCTCACACCCTAAAAAGGATCTGAATGCAGCGACAAATATGGAACATGCTCATTTCCCGTTGTGGCGTTTTGTTCTGCTTGTTTTTTGACTTTCACGTAAGAGCTGAAGAGCTATCGCCTGTGAATAAAGCCCACGCGAAAGCCTTAATCTATCTCGGGTCGTTCGATGTTAAAGGCTGCGGCCTCTTGCCATCGCCGGCGTTCGTCACGGCCAACAAAGACTATCTTGAGACCCTCCCGTTTGACGGGCTGGTGGTTTATCTGAAGAATCCGCCTTCCCGCACCAATGTGACGGCGAGCGTGATGAGTTTTAAGAAGAAGCCGGTGAGTTACGAAGCCGTCATGGCGGTCATGGCGCCCATGCGCGCTGTGTCTTTCATACGGCTCAAGCAAAACTATGTGCAGGTCCTGGGTTCTAAACATGCTGATTTTTTTGATGATTGGTCAGTCTGCTTCACGAATTTCGCCAATCTGGCGCGTGCGGCAAAGGACTCGGGATTCAAAGGGGTTTTCTTGGATAATGAGGTTTATGACGGCCATCCTTTTGCGAATTACCCCAACAACTGCGACTATAAGAACAAGTCCCTGGCCGAGTACGAGGCGCAGGCCCGGCTGCGCGGCAAGCAGCTGATGCAGGTCATGATCGCCGAGTATCCCGACATCGTGGTGATCACGGCGCATGGCCCTTACGTCTCGGTGCCAGGCGTCCATTGGTCAAATCTGAACGATGTCTCTTCTCACAATGAACTGGCGGGGCCGTTCTTTGCTGGCTTTCTGGAGGCGACCGTTGGCACTCTGGCCACCAGCGTGGATGGCGGGGAGTTGTATGATCGGCGGACAGTCGAGGATTTCCAGGCGTGCTACGACTGGCGCAAGACTACGATCGCCTCGGAAGCGGTGAATTGCACATTTATCCCTGCGCCGCTGCGCGCCGCCTGGCCGGCGAAAAGCAGCCTGGCCTTCGGCGTCTATGATGTGAAGTTCGGAGGCCGGCCCATGGATGCGGCGATCATGCAAACAACCCTCGCCAACGCCCTGGCGCGGGCCGACAAGGTGGTCTGGCTCTATACCGAAAAAATGTCGTTCCTTGCCGCGCCGGGCAAAAGCCGGGCCGCAGCCAGCCAAGAGTGGATCGATGCGATCCGTCAAGGAAGCAGGGAAAAATAGCATGACGCTTCACCATCGGTATTTTACCGACTAGCTGAAATTCACGATATTATGGTACATTTTACAATACAACAAGTAATCAACGAACAAACTATGAAAACAATGATAACTCGACAGCTACGTGCGTTCACTTCCGCAGTCCTCATATTGACCTTTTATTCCATAGCAGCGCATGCGGATGTGAAGTTGCCGCCAGTCATTTCCGACCACATGGTGTTGCAACGTGATGTTGTGGTGCCTATCTGGGGGAGTGCCGCGCCAAGCGAGAAGGTTACCGTGTCCATCGCCGGTCAAACGAAAATCGCGACGGCAGATGCCACAGGCAACTGGAAGCTGAACCTCGACCCGCTGAAGGCTGCCGAAGGGCTCACGCTCACGGTGAAAGGCCAAAACACCCTCAACGTTGCCGACGTGCTTGTTGGTGACGTCTGGCTCGGAGCCGGGCAGTCGAACATGGCCGGTGCCGTCCGCAACTTTTCAGTCAACGACGAACGTCTCCGGAAAATTCTTGCCGCCGCACCCTATCCGCACATTCGCCTGATCAAGTCAGGCGGCGCCGGCTGGCAGACGGCGACGGCGGCAAACGTCACCGGGTTTTCCGGGCTCCTGTTCGCCTTTGGCGCCCGGCTGCAACCGGAAATCGACGTCCCTGTGGGGCTCATGGTCGGCGCCGTCGGCGGAACGCCGTCAGGCTACTGGCTGACGGAGGAGATGTATCGCGGCGACGCAGCCTGTCAGGAGCAGGTGAAGGAGTTTGCGGCGACGTATGATTTAGCAGCGGCACTTAAGGGCTACGAACGCTATATGGCTGCTTGGAAGAAGAACGAGGAAAAGGCGAAACAGGAAGGCGGCAAAGTGGGACGTATGCCCACAAAGCCGACACAGGCTGGCGAATCGAGTATTCAGATCGGCAGTCTCTATGAAGCGAATATTCACCCGTATGTGCCGTATGCCATCCGCGGCGTGCTGTGGGATCAAGGCGAGGGTGGCACGGCGATCACGGGTGTGGATCAGTTTCACGTCATGGGTGCGCTGATCAAGGGTTGGCGCAAAGCATGGGGACAGGATTTCCCCTTTCTCTATGTCCAGAAACCGAGTGGCGGCGGTACTGCGTGGGATTTGGAAAATCCCGTGACTAAGAACGCTGCACGCTTTGCTCCACTTCCTGAAAAAATCCCTGGAAATATTGAAGGCCTCTTACGCGAAGTGCACATCAGAATCCAGCAGCACCCCAACACCGCGATGGTCACCAGCACCGACCTGGGCGGCGGAACGCATCCTGTGAATAAAGCGGGTTATGCCGAACGCGCTGTTCGCGTGGCATTGGGGTTTGTTTATGGGAAGAAGATCGAGATTAGCGGTCCGCTCTACGCATCGCATGTGATCGAAGGAAATAAGGTGCGTGTTGCCTTTACGCATGTGGGGCAGGGGCTTGCTGCGCGGCACAGCGATAAGCTTCAGGGCTTCATGATTGCGGGCGCGGACAAGACGTTTGTTTGGGGTGAAGCAAGGATCGAAGGTGATTGCGTGATTGTTTCGAGTGCACAAGTTGCCAAACCAGTCGCTCTCCGTTATGCGTGGTCGGGGAATTCTCCGTGGGCGAACCTGTTTAATAAAGACGGCCTCCCTGCACAGACCTTCAGGACTGACGACTGGAAGTGAATAAGTCTATCAATCGCGGCCCATCGGTAATTTTACCGATGGCGGTTTTGGTTAAACATGGTATCATTATAAAAATGTAAGCATAATAGTGTCAGGCACGATAAGGTAATGCAGGAGGTTCATAATGAGTTTCCGAATTGAAAGCAATAAGGTGTGTGCGTTCTTTCCAAACTTTTACGCATCCGTCCGTGCTCAAGGCATTATGGTCAACGCGCTTTCGTAACCGCTCTTGGCGTGTTGTTGAACACATCAATGGCTTTAGCTGATACGGCCACAACTGCTTGGAGCGGTTGCACCTCGACCAACTGGTCCACGGCTGCCAACTGGGGTAGCGGACTCCCATCTGCTACGATCAGTGCCTTATTCAATTCCACCTTTGCCAATCAACCGCAATTGACGGCAAACGCGACCGCGCAGGGGATTTATCTGGCGAATGGAGTCGGACAGGATGTGACGATCACAGGGACCTCCGATGCCTTACAAAAGAGCCTTACGATCACTGGTACCGCCACCCTCGGTAGTCAGGCCAATGCGGGTATCCTCTTGGATGACAGTGCAAATCACAACCTGACTTTGGGCGGAGCCTTGGATAAACTTGTAATATTTTTGTCTAATAATAGCGGGTTTTACGTCAACAATGCGGGAACGCTGACCTTAATGGGTACAGGAAATTTTGACATTGGTTCTAAAACCCTGACGCTCGGGGGGACCAGTGCAGAGGGAAAGATTCTCATTCCCAAGGCTATAGCAGGGGGCTCAGGCGGATCGCTAATCGTAAATACTGCGGGCACCGTGACCCTCGGTGGCGCCAACGCACATACCGGCGGTACTACCCTTACGGCGGGTACGCTCAATATTAATAACTTCAGGGCTCTTGGAACGGCTGCCGGTACATTTACCATTAACGGGGGCACGATTGACAACAGTAGCGGTAGCGCCATTACCATGAACTATGCAAATCCGATCGTCATGAATAGCGATCTAATTTTTAAAGGTGCGAATGATCTCAATCTTGGTACGGGTTCAGTTGCTCTTGGAACTGCGACACGCACGATCACAGTCAATGACAGTACCTTGACCTTGGGAGGCGCTATCACGAATGGGGGTCTCACCAAAGCCGGTGCGGGCATGTTGGTACTCTCGGGATCGAACACCTACAGTGGCGCGACCTCCGTGACCGGAGGTGTTTTAAGGTTGAGTCATACCAATGCTATTCCTGGCGGGATTATTGCCACAGGTGGTTCAAGTGCGCTGACGCTCAACGGCGGTGTGGTCGAATTGGCCAACGGCAACTTTCTGCGCGACTTGGGGACCGGCGTTGATCAGGTGCAACTGACGGGCGGCATCAGCGGCTTCAGCGCCTATAGCGGAGCTCGCACGGTCAATTTTAATAACGACGCGCATCAAATCACATGGGGGAGCGCAACCTTTGCCCCAGCAACTTTGGTGTTGAATGAGACGACGGGCAACAATGCGCTTTACTTCACAAACTCGGTCGATCTGGGTGCCAGTATGCGCACCGTGGCTGTCCATACCAGTACCGCTACAATGAGTGGCATGCTGAGTGGCGTGGGGGGAGGGCTCACGAAGATCGGAGCTGGCACACTGGCCCTTCCAGCTATGAATACGTTCTCGGGCGGGTTGACCATCCAAGGCGGCCAGCTCAACATTAACAGCAGCAACTCATTTGGACTGGGTATGTTTACGTTAGGCGACAGTTCGGGTAGCAACGATGCCAAGTTGTATATGAGTTCAGTTGGCAACAGTACGTTCACCAACCCGATCACGATCAATGCTGGCACGACGGGCGCAATTTCAATGACAGGGGCTGGAAACTTCAATTATACCTTCTCCGGTTCGATGGCCTTGAACAACAGCTTGATTTTGGGCAGTACCCAGTGTCGTTTCATTTTTTCTGGTCTGGTCACGGAGACGGACTCTTCCCCTATCACGATTAACAGGGCATTGGGTCATGCGAATGTTATATTTTCTGGTGGGATTGTGGTGGGAACCAATGGGCTGACGCTGATTAATTCCAACCTCGGAATCATGTACGCTATAAGTGTTTCTGGTGGAATTACAGGTACGGGCAATCTGACTCTTGAGAATGACTGCATAACAAACAACGCCGTCACGCTCTCGGGCGTTATGATCAATAACATCGGTACCATCGCCAACGTCGGCACTAACATCGGAGCAGCTTTGATTAGTGCCCCAATCGGGCCGAACGTCATGGGCGTTATACAAAACAGTGCAGTCTCTCCTCTGATTCTTTCAGGGACTAACACCTACACAGGCACGACGACAATCAACGCAGGTACGCTGGAAATCGCAAGAAGCAACTGCCTCCACACGGCTTCGTCAGTCGTCATCGCAGCCACGGGTGCGCAAATGTTTTTGAATTTTAACGGAACCAACACCATCAATTCTTTGAAAATTGGCAATAGTAATATGAAGAAAGGTGTGTATGGTTCTGGACTGCTGCAACCCACCTATTTCAGTGGTAACGGCGCGCTGAAGGTCATGACTGGCCCATCAGATGCTACAATCATCAGGTTTTTCTGATGTGGTTGTGGGTCAAGTGGCTCTATCAAAACCGTGACACTGAAGGAATGGTTCGACTACCGCCTGGGGTTCAATAAACTTTGTCGCAAGCTTTGTCGGGAGCTTTGTCGAAATCAATTA
>SESF01021889.1_pt1 | contig 18416 bp, 12 predicted proteins | sample 3171521 | NCBI WGS metagenome assembly SESF01 (sample SAMN10866945, study PRJNA518727) | freshwater metagenome | biome: subpolar coniferous forest; feature: holomictic lake; material: water; isolation source: holomictic Lake 227, 6 m and 8 m depth | place: Canada: near Kenora, Ontario | collected...
GAAAGAACTGGCCAAAATGCATAATGGCATTTTGGAGATTAACAGTAAAGTAGGTGAAGGAACGCAAGTGAGAGTTGAACTCCCTATTTAACTGCCGAAGTTATTAATCATATCGATTAGTCAGAATATTGTTAATGAGAGTGATACTTTATGTTTTGCTCCATCTGCATTTAAAATATCCGGGATATTCAACTAAACAAATGTCACTGTGCACTACTATTCTCATTCAAAAAACTCAACAAATTTCACCCTTCCTATATTTAATATTGTGTGTTTTTTGAGAAGTATTTTTTGAACTTGATTTTTAACAAGACTCTAAACCTTGATTTTTCATATTTTGTAATCCGAAAAAACAAAAAAACAGGTCAATATTTTGTATTAATAAAAATTGTTGTATCTTCGTGGGCGAACACGGAAATCAAAAAAAGCATTAGATTTATGCATATATTTATGATAATCAATGAATTAACATAATTGTTAAGTTTTCGATTTATTGGAATAGTTAAACAAGCAATATTACAAATCCTCTCAAATTGAATATAATGGAAGTTCAGTTCTTTGTTTTTTAAAAATTCAACGACAAAATTTGTTAAGTTTTCACTTTCAACAGGATAAATAAGTAAGGTTTCAAATCATAACACATTTAATAGCAACAAAATGAAAAACTTTTTAGACAAGAATTTTATTCTTCAAACCGAAACGGCTCAAAAATTATATCACGAACACGCTTCAAAACAACCAATTATTGACTATCATTGTCACTTAGTGCCTTCGATGGTGGCAAACGACCATCAGTTTAAAACACTTACAGAAGCATGGTTGGGTGGTGATCATTATAAATGGCGTGCTATGCGTACCAATGGAATTAAGGAAGAATACATTACAGGGAAAAATACATCGGACTGGGAAAAATTCGAGAAATGGGCTGAAACCGTGCCCTATACTATGCGCAATCCACTTTATCACTGGACACATTTAGAATTAAAAACTGCTTTTGGCATCGATAAGTTGCTTTCGCCAGCCACAGCTCGTGAAATTTATGATGAATGCACTGCCAAGCTTCAAACTCCGGAATATTCAGCTCGAAATTTAATGCGTAAATACAATGTTGAAGCCGTTTGTACAACCGACGATCCGATTGATACCCTGGAACATCATATTAAAACCCGCCAGGATGGTTTTGAAATTAAAATGCTTCCAACCTGGCGTCCGGATAAAGCTATGGCTGTAGAAAGCTCTGCAAATTTCCGCAATTATGTTGAGCAACTGGCAAAAATTTCAGAAATTTCAATTTCAACTTTCGAAGATATGATTTTGGCCCTTCGCAAACGTCAGGATTTCTTTGCCGAACAGGGTTGTAAACTTTCCGACCATGGAATAGAAGAATTCTATGCCGAAGACTATACAGATACCGAAATCAAGGAAATTTTCAATAAAGTTTTTGCTGGAAACGAATTGTCCCACACTGAAATACTAAAATTTAAATCAGCAATGATGGTTATTTTTGCTGAAATGGATTGGGAAAAAGGATGGACACAACAATTCCATTATGGAACTATTCGCAACAACAACTCTCGCTTATTCAATCAATTAGGTCCTGATACCGGATTTGATTCTATTGGTACATTTAATACAGCCAAAGCTTTATCAAAATTTTTGAACCGACTTGATTCTCAAAATAAATTGACAAAAACGATTTTATACAATTTGAATCCGGCCGATAATGAGATGATTGCTACAATGATTGGAAACTTTCAGGATGGTTCAGTTGCAGGAAAAATTCAGTTCGGTTCGGGATGGTGGTTCTTAGACCAAAAAGACGGGATGGAAAAACAGATGAACTCACTTTCGGTTCTTGGCTTATTAAGCCGATTCGTAGGTATGCTTACTGATTCGCGAAGCTTCCTCTCCTACCCTCGTCACGAGTATTTTCGACGCACCTTGTGTAATTTAATTGGGAATGATGTTGAGAACGGTTTGCTCCCTCATCAGGAAATGAAATTTATTGGCAAAATGGTGGAAGATATCAGTTACAATAATGCAAAAACATTCTTCAATTTCTAAAAAATATGTATATTGAACCACAAAAGTGCTTAAAAATTTCTATTGTGGTTTAATTTTTAAAAGTTTGTCATTTTTTGCACAAAAGGCGTCATTTTTTGTACTAAAAATTACTTAAAGATGAACTATATTTGTCTCACAATTAAAAAAAAAGTATTACTTTTGGTCAACCAATTAAAAACCAACAAATATTACTAACAAAAAAGAAAACAATGAGTAAAAAAATTGTAACATTAGGAGAAATTATGCTCCGACTATCAACTCCAGGCAACACGCGTTTTGTTCAATCGGATATATTTGATGTTGTTTATGGAGGTGGAGAAGCAAATGTTGCTGTGAGCTGTGCAAACTACGGCCACAAAGCTTATTTTGTATCAAAATTGCCTAAACATGAAATAGGCCAATCCGCCGTAAATGCTTTGCGCAAATATGGCGTAAAAACTGATTTTATTGCCCGTGGTGGCGATCGTGTTGGCATTTATTATCTGGAAACAGGAGCATCCATGCGCCCAAGTAAAGTTATTTATGACCGCGCTCACTCATCAATTGCAGAAGCAACCGCTTCTGATTTCGATTTTGATACCATCATGAAAGGAGCCGATTGGTTTCACTGGTCGGGAATTACTCCTGCAATCTCAGATTCAGCCGCAGAATTGACAAAATTGGCTTGTGAAGCTGCAAAACGCAACGGTGTTACTGTCTCTGTTGATTTAAACTTCCGCAAAAAACTCTGGACTAAGGAAAAAGCGCAATCAATCATGCGTCCTTTGATGCAATATGTAGATGTATGTATCGGAAACGAAGAAGATGCTGAACTTTGCTTAGGTTTTAAACCCGATTCAGATGTGGAAGGCGGACATACCGATGCTGAAGGCTACAAAGGCATTTTTACTCAAATGGCTCAGGAATTTGATTTCAAATACGTAATTTCAACCTTGCGCGAATCATTCTCAGCCACTCACAACGGTTGGAAAGCTATGATTTATGATGGAAAAGAATTCTACACCTCAAAACGTTACGATATTGACCCAATTATCGACCGTGTTGGTGGTGGCGACTCGTTCTCCGGTGGTGTTATACACGGACTGTTGACCAAACCAAATCAGGGTGAAGCACTCGAATTTGCAGTTGCAGCTTCGGCTTTAAAACACACGGTTAACGGCGACTTCAATCTGGTTTCAATCGAAGAAGTTGAAGCCTTGTGCGGTGGTGATTCGAGCGGAAGAGTGCAAAGATAATGAGATGTACAATTTAAAAATGTACAATTTACAATTGGTTTTGATAAGTAAATTGTATAAATCATAATATCTTAAGACAATCGTAAATCTTAAAATCTTAAATAAAAATAACTGTAAAATTAAATTGCAGAAAATCTTTTCTACCAATTGTAAATTGTAAATCTTTAAATTGTACATAAAAAAATGAGATTCAGTAAAATTGAAGTAATGACAGCTATGAAAGAAACCGGCATGGTTCCTGTTTTCTACAATAGCGATATAGAAGTTTCAAAAAAAATAGTAAAAGCTTGTTACGAAGGTGGTGTGCGTGCGTTTGAATTTACCAACCGTGGTGATTTTGCACACGAAGTATTCCGCGACCTTGTGAAATATGCAACAAAAGAATGCCCTGAAATGATAATGGGTATTGGTTCCATTGTGGATGCTCCAACTGCAGCTTTATACATTCAAATGGGTGCTAACTTTATTGTTGGTCCACTTTTCAATCCGGAAGTAGCTAAAGTGGCTAATCGTCGCCTTATTCCGTATGCACCGGGTTGTGGCTCGGTTACCGAAGTGGGTTTTGCTCAGGAAGCTGGTTGCGATATTTGCAAAGTGTTCCCGGGAGATGTGTTAGGAACAGGTTTTGTAAAAGGACTTAAAGCTCCCATGCCCTGGTCTAACCTGATGGTGACCGGTGGTGTAAAACCGGAAGAAGCTAATCTGAAAAGCTGGTTCGATGCTGGCGTTACCTGTGTGGGAATGGGTTCAAACCTTTTCCCTGCGGACATGATGAAGGCTGGCGACTGGGCAGGAATTAGCAAACTTTGCAGCGATGCGCTCGCAATCATTCAGAAAATTAAATAATAGTTAGTAGTTTACATTTGATAGTTAACAGTTAAAGACTTTTATTTATTATTTATCATTAACAATTTATCATTAATCCTTAAATTAAAATTTTATGTCAAAATCAACAGCAGAAAAAATGACGGGTTACCGTTGGACCATCGTCAGTTTACTTCTTTTTTCAACCACAATCAATTACATGGACAGAAATGTAATCGGTTATCTGAAAGATTATTTTTGTTCTACCGATGGTTTTGGATGGTCATCGACTGATTTTTCCATCTTAACTTCTGTTTTTACTGCATTCTATGCTGGTTTCACTTTATTTGCCGGATTTATTATCGACAAAATCGGAACAAAAATCGGACTGGCAGCTTCACTTATTATATGGTCGTTGGCCGGTATGGCAAGTGCATTTATGGGAAAAGGACTTTTCGGTCAAATTGCTGCCAGAGGGGTATTTGGTGGTGGTGAATCAGGCAACTTCCCTGCTTCCATCAAAACTGTTGCAGAATGGTTTCCAAAGAAAGAACGCGCACTGGCTACCGGAATTTTCAATTCAGGTTCCAATATAGGAGCTATGATTTGTGCTTTGATTATTCCTGTTATACTTGCTGCCTGGAATCCTAACGAAGGAAATGGTCTGTTTCTGGGTATTTTTCACGGCTGGCAAATGGCATTTCTTATCACCGGACTAATTGGTTTTCTTTGGTTATTCTTCTGGAGTAAATTGTATAACACACCTAAGTTTATGCTTGAAAAAGGCAAAATAAATCAGGGGGAATACGATTATATTCATGCAGATGATGAAGCTGCTCCTACACTAGACGCAACTGCTCCAAAAGTAAAAGTTCCCTGGTACAAAATGCTTACTTACAAGCAAACATGGGCTTTTGTGGCCGGTAAATTTATGACTGATGGTATCTGGTGGTTCCTGTTGTTCTGGTTACCAACCTACATTAAACAGCAATTCTGCGTGGGTATGAGTCCGGTAGAAACCAAGCACACCGTAATGATTTCAACCTTTATCGTGTATGGTATTGCCATTATTGGGTCAGTTTATGGTGGTTCAATTCCAATGACCTTTATGAACAAAGGATGGCAAACTTACAGAGCGCGTATGACGGCCCTATTAATGATTGCCTTTGCTCCTCTTCTGCTTGTAAGCACTCAGTGGGTTGCTGGGGGATATGGTATTGTAGCGGCTGTTGCCATTATCAGTATTGCCGGAGCTGCACATCAAGCCTGGTCGGCTAACTTATTTACCACTGTATCGGACATGTTTCCTAAAAAAGCAGTTGGTTCAGTTACCGGAATCGGTGCTGCTGCCGGAGGTTTAGGTGGTGTTTTGGTTCAGTTACTAGCCGGAGGCTTGGAAGATAAATACCGCATCATAGGCATTATGCAAGCCAGTAAAGAAGGGTTGATTAAAGCCACTCAGTCTATTCCACTGGAAAAAATAAAGATTGACAACCTGAAAGAAGTGATGGTTGATCCAACTAATACCGCAATGTTTGAACAAGCCAGACACCTTATTTCAACGAATGTATCTGTGGCTTATGGGATTATGTTCACCACCTGTGCATTGGCTTACCTTATTGCCTGGTCTATTATGAAAGTGTTAGTACCTAAACATACTGTAATTACCGATTTATAATAGTTTGATAGTTTGAATAAATCGTTTAAAAAGTTCCGGCATTTGTGTCGGGACTTTTTTTCGCTGTGCTGAAACGCACTCAAAGATAGTACATTGTGCTATTCTTTATAAGACACATTACTGTGGCGGATATGATATATTGCAGTATCGGATATAAGATATTACAGTAAAGGGAAATACATATTCTTATATTGGGGAAGAAATATTGAAATATATGGGAATACTTGTTGCTGGATCAGTTAAAAACATACTGCAGCATCAAACAAAACCTATCATATTAATAACGACAAAAAAAATGCAAATCGGTCAATCCAATTCGCATTTAATTTGATTTTTAGCCAAGTATAATTATCCAAAGCCTATGTTCTTTCCTGCAAAAGCAGCATTAAGATGCAACATAGCATGACTTTTTACCGTATCTGCTTTGCTGATAGTGCTCCAGAAACGCACAGTCAAGCTGCAGCCTTCTGCTGTTACTTTATTATACAATATCACCGGTTTGCGTTTTTCTACAACGTGCGGAATATTCTTGATAGTTTCATTGATTATTTCATTTATCAGGTTTGCATCAAGTTCAGCTCCTTTCAGTGAGAATTCTATTGTCACGCGTTTCTGGTCATTGCTGAATGTCCAGTTCACAATGTTTTGCGAAAGGATATTACCATTTGGGATAATCACTTCTGCACCATCGGCCGTATTAAGCGTACTGGCACGCAAACCAATTTCCTTCACTTTACCGGCCTGACCACTTACTTCAATTTCGTCGCCAATTTGCAACGAACCATCAAAAATAAGTATAATACCCGACACAAAGTTGTTTACTACGTTCTGCAAGCCCATACCAATACCAACACCCAACGCACCGAGCAGAAAGGTGAGTTTATCAATTGGCAGCCCTGAAGCAGCTATAGCAAGTAAATAACCACCAATCAAAACTAACAGGCGGGTAATAAGTAAGCGGGAATGTTGTCCTTTGTTAATTGTTGTCATGTCTTCGTTATCAATGCCCGTTTCACCGAACAGAAAACTAAGTAAGCGCTGCAAAATATGTGCAAACCAGATAATTACAAAGAACATCAACACACTGATCAATTTAAACGAAATACTACCAATGGTTCGCGTATCAGTCAAAGCATCAACCGTGAAACTGCTAATGCTATGATAGGCATTTAAACTGGAAGCTAACACAATTAGCCATAGAATAGCAGCTAAAATAAGTATCGGCATTTTTATTTTACTAATCACCACCGAACAATCAAACGGTTTGTCAACACCTTTCTTTAAACGGCTGCTAAGAAGTTGAACCACCAATATTTCCAATATGGATTGAACAAAAAGAACGAGTATCACAGCCAGTGTCAAAGCAAAAATACCAGTGGTTCCCAGAAAAGAAGAAAGTGTGAAACGTCCGAAAAGATTAGCAATTATGGCAGACATTGAAAGTAACATTCCTGTAATAGAAGCAGCTTTTATCCAGTTGGAATAAGCCATTTCTTTAGTAATTTTATGATAGTAGCGGAATGTAAATACTATAACTGTAGTTTGTAGGACTAACATCCAAACTCGGGTAATGAAAGTAGGCTCTGCCAGAAGATAGGTCAGCACATCAACCATAAATAATATCCCTAAAACTAACCAGTCAAATCGCAATGAGGGTTCACCACTTTTGAATAGAATAACCGAAGCGACTGAAAGTAATAATATATATTCAATGGCAACGTAAGAGCTTGGTGCGTACGCATCGAAAAAAGGCATTAAACAAAGTATAATTACCAGAATCGATAAAACAGGATGGTTAGAAAGGTATTTCAAATTCAAAAACTCATACTTTTCATTTTGTTGCCGAATGGTTTTCAACAACTTCCGCTTTGTAAACAGCCATACAAAGAGCAATAGTCCGCAAACCAACGCAAAAAGCTGTTGTTGCCAGGTTTGGCTTACATAAAAAGAAACAGCTTTCTTTTCACTGTCAAATAAACTGACAGTTTTGTTAACCGAGTCGTTTGGTAGAATGTCCCACAGACTATTCAACTCCTGTCCGTAAAGTTGAGTATTGGCTTTTTCGAGTTTTCGGTCTAGGCGGCTCATCATATTAGTCAGGTTGATTGAATTATCAACCGCCTTAATTTTCAACATATTAATGCTATCAATATTTAACTTCGTAATACTATCCGTTCCGCTCCATTTATGTTCAACTGCAAGTAGTTTATATTCGAAATTGTTTCTAAGCAGGCTGTCTGCATACATTTTCTTAAAAATGGAATCTTTCAAAACAGTTTTTACTCTGAGTTTTGCATGATAAACTCTTAGATATAATTTTTGAAGATGGTCCATAATTCGGTCATTTTCATCATCCAAATCAGTTGCAAAGGTCTTATAAAGCGTCAGATTTTTCACGCTCATCCGAATATGACGTTCGCGGAAGTTTAATTGCATTCGGTTATAATCCTTAGTAACATCGTCAATCTGTTGTTTTACATTAACAATTTCAAAACCGAGTTTAGCGCTGTCACGAATATCAATAAGATTATCATTTACACGGTCAATACTCAACAAATAATCACTTTTGGAAAGCGTATCAGCAGCCTGAATAAATTTTTTGTGTTTTAAATGTCGTTTGGTCAATAGTTCAGCTTTGATTTTGGTACTATCTACGACAATTCCCTTTGCAACTTGTTGATTAACCACCGATGCAACCATGTCGTTGGTCGATTGGCTGATAACATTTAATACGATAAGGAGAATACAAGAGAATAATATTATTCGTTTCATTATAAAATAGTTAAGGATTAATCTTTAAATCTAATAACTTCAGCCTTCAAAAATAATAATTTATAATTACAAATACGTTGAAATATGCAAAGTTGAACACAAAAAAAGAAACGCAAAGAATTGAAAACATGTTCTTTGCGTAGGATGATAAAAGTCATAATGTCTATAGTATAAAAAACATTTTAGACATTGACTCCTTAATTAAATCTCCCGATCAAACTTTATATAACGTGGTTCGCTTGGCACATATTCGTCGTTATCCCACAAGCTACTTGTAATCATCAGATCAGCACTATATCTATTACAGGCAATAGGTACATTATGAACACGACATTGGCGCAAAAGCATTTGAATATCGGCTTCGTGTGGTTGAGCATTCAGGTCATCAATTAGGAAAACTGCCAGATTTATCTGTTTACGCACTACCAGTGCTGCAATTTCAGCATCACCACCCAGCGGACCTGAATTCATACAGGTAATATCTACTTCCACACCTTTATCTTTCAGCGCTTGCTGAATCAAACTACCTGTAGTTCCGGTGCATATTAGCTGATGTTTAGCCAACATATCTGCATTAAAAACGGCCCATTCAACCATGTCGGCTTTGCGTCTGTCGTGGGCTACCAAAGCTATTTTGAGTTGCTTTTTCACGGAATTATAATTTTGATTGTTCATGCTACAAAATTACTTGTTTTTCCTTTGTAAACAATATTTTTGAGGAAATGTTCTTAAATAATCCCATTCAGGTTGCTATATGTGTGAAATTTAGCTACTTTTGTATTCCAACAATACAATTTCATGACAAAAAGAATCTATATACTTCTTTCATTAATTCTCATTCTGTCGGCACTTTCGGCTCAACATTCCAAACGCGAATTCAGAGCTGTATGGGTTGCTACCGTTGCCAATATCGACTGGCCAAGTCAGCGAAACCTCACATCGAAAGCCCAACGTGACGAAATGCGCACTATGTTGGATGGATTAGTCAAGAATAATATCAACGCTATAATCCTTCAAATCAGACCAACTGCTGATGCCTTTTATCCTTCTGCCATTGAACCCTGGTCGCATTGGCTCACCGGAAAGCAAGGACAAAAACCAAACCCGTATTATGATCCCTTGCAATTCATTATTACTGAAGCCCACAAACGCTGCATTGAAGTACACGCCTGGTTGAATCCCTACCGTGTAACCAACTCTGACAACCTGAATGTTCTGAATAAAAATCATCTCTATTTCAAAAATAAAGACCTTTTTGTAAAGTATGGTGATAAATATTATTTCGATCCGGGATTAGACGAAACACGTGAGTTTCTAAACCGTGTAGTGGAAGATGTGGTGGAACGTTATGATGTGGATGCAGTTCATTTCGACGATTATTTCTATCCATATCGTGTTGCCAATGAGGAATTTCCGGATGAGACAACTTTCCGAAAAAATCCACGTGGATATGCACCCAATCAAAAGAATGACTGGCGTAGGAATAACGTTAACATGGTAATTTCAGAACTGCAACATACCATAAAAGAACTGAAACCGTGGGTTGAATTCGGCATTTCACCTTTTGGTGTGTGGCGCAACGATAATGTGGATGCAAGCGGTTCTGCCACCCGTGCCGGAGTACAAAATTACGATGATTTATATGCTGACATTCTGAAATGGCTCAAAGAAGGTACGATCGACTACGTGGTTCCACAACTTTACTGGGAAATTGGCAAAAAAGTAGCCGATTATGAAGTATTGGCAAAATGGTGGAGTGATAATTCATTTGGAAAAAACCTGTATATTGGGCTTTATGCCTCACAACTTGGATCATCCGAAGCAAATCCTGCCTGGCGAAATGGAAATGAATTGTGCCGACAGTTGAATATGAATAAACGCTTTCCACTAATTGATGGAGCTGTATTTTTCAGTGCCAAACCGTTTTTGAAAAACAAACAGAACCTCAACGATAGCCTGCAAAAGAATTACTATAAATATCCTGCCATTTGTCCTGTAAACAGAAACATAGAAGGTGAAACACCGGCACAACCACAAAATGTGAAAATTCTGCGGGATGGAAAAGATGCTTACCTTATTTGGGATGAATTGAACGAAGAAGGTGGCTGTCAGACAGCTTACTATGTGGTATATGCCTTCAAAGGTCGCAAGGTAGGTGACCTGAATGACCCGGCCAATATCGTAGCACGTACCACCGAAAACTGCATCGATTTAAGGGAATTAGATAAACGCTTTGGTGGACTATACACCTTTGTAGTGACCGCTGTGAACCGTTTCAAACACGAAAGTGTTCCAACTTTCGGCGTTACCCGAAGACTTTGATTAACGCATTTAACTCTTAATTTCATTCCAAACCCCAACAATGACGGCCTTTTCAGTGTTTTGACTGCAAAATCAATAACACTTAGAACATGAATTTTAGAAAAGGCATTAGTATTGTGGCATCCATGATGATGGTTACTGCTATTTTTGCACAGGATAGATTATTTACCTATACTTATCAGAGTGCCGTTTTAAACAAAGGTCAGCATGAGCTTGAAATCTATAACACTTATCGTACAGGTAAAATTGATTACTTCGCCCGTCTCGATAATCGCACAGAGGTGGAAATAGGACTTGGTAAGAATTTTCAAACTTCGTTTTATCTTAATATCACATCCATTACCGAGCCTTTAAATTCTGTTTTAAACACCGAACACGAAATCAGTTTTTCTAACGAATGGAAATACAAACTGTCTGATCCGGTTGCTGACCCACTTGGATTAGCACTTTACGGTGAATACGAAATAGGAACCACAGAGTATGACATTGAAGGAAAAGTAATTGTGGATAAAAAATTGGGATTATTCGATTTAGCAGCCAATGCCGGCTACGAATTGGAAATCACACCTGCAATAAACAATGTGTGGGAAAAAGAAGGAAAAGCTGATTTTAATGTGTCATTGGCTTATGAATTGAACCCACATTTTCACCTGACATTTGAAAACTCCTTTCAGAATGTATTTGTTGAGGGTGATTTAAAACACAGTGCGTTGTATTCTGGACTCGGTTTTTCGTATTCTCAAGAAAAGTTCTGGGTTAACTTCACGATTATGCCGCAGGTTACTTCTATTAAAGGAACAACACTTAACTCTTTAAATCTTGACGAATTTGAAAAACTTCAATGTCGTTTGCTATTTTCTGTGGCCATCTGAAATCAGAATATCATTATTGATTCTGCTAATCAGTTTTGTATCTTGCTCCAGCCCACTTTATACGCCAACTAAGGAAAATATACCTAGCACATCCAATATCGAAGATTTGAAAAAAGGTCGGGAAATTTATGTAAGCAAATGTGGTTCATGCCATACGCTTCGTTTACCTGAAAAATTCAACAGGGAAGGATGGAAAGATGCACTCGAGAAGATGCAACCAAAAGCTAAAATCACAGATGAAGATAGAAATCTGATTCTGGATTATCTATCGAAAGGAAAGGAATAGAAAATCCCTGCTAATTATAAATAGCAGGGATTTATATTAACTATAAACTACCAATTATAAACTAATTTCAGTTGTTGGTTTCACAATATGAGCCTTTATCTCGCTGGTTTCAGCATCTAAGTCCATCAGAATTGTATCTCCTGCTTCCAGCTCTCCTGCTAGCACTATATCAGCCAGCCCATCTTCCAGGTAACGTTGAATAGCCCGTTTCAGTGGACGAGCACCAAACTGAACATCGTAGCCTTTATCAGCAATATAGTCTTTAGCCTCGTTAGTCAACTCAAGTTTATAACCCATGGTTGTTACACGACCAAATAAGCCTTTCAATTCCAGATCAATAATAGAACGAATAGATTCTTTACTCAATTGGTCAAACATTATCACTTCATCCACACGGTTCAGAAATTCAGGAGCAAACGTACGATTAAGTGCTTTTTGAATCACACCTCGCGAAAATTCTGAATCTGATTCTGTGGTGTTTGAAGTGGTGAAACCAACTCCTTTACCAAAATCCTTCAACTGACGTGTTCCCACGTTGGAAGTCATAATGATTATTGTATTTTTGAAATCAATACGACGACCTAAACTGTCAGTCAGGCGGCCTTCGTCCATAACCTGTAACAAAATATTAAACACATCAGGATGGGCTTTTTCAATTTCATCGAGCAGAATTATCGAATAGGGTTTACGACGCACCTTTTCGGTTAACTGACCACCTTCTTCGTAACCGACATATCCGGGAGGAGCTCCAATCAGTCGTGAAACACTGAATTTCTCCATATATTCACTCATATCCACCCGAATAAGTGCATCTGAACTATCAAACAAAAATTCAGCTAAAATCTTGGCCAAATGTGTTTTACCAACACCTGTAGGACCTAGAAAAATAAACGATCCAATAGGTTTGCTTGGATCTTTCAGTCCTATGCGATTACGCTGAATAGCTTTCACAATTTTATTCACCGCTTCATCCTGCCCAATCACTTTGCCCTGTAAAGCTTCTTTCATTTGACGTAGTTTCAATCCTTCGGCCTGAGCAATGCGCTGAACAGGAATACCCGACATCATAGCCACAACTTCGGCAACTTGTTCTTCATCAACGGTTTCAGGGTGTTGTTGGGCTTCTTCTTCCCAACGTTTTACTGCATCTTCGAGCTGATATTGCAATTGTTTTTCGTGGTCTCGGATTGGACCTGCTAACTCGTATTTTTGTTCCGAAAGAACTTTTAATTTTTCTTTCTTCAAATCTTCTATTTGTTTTTCAAGAACCTCTATTTCAACCGGAACTGAAACGGTGCCTATATGCACCCGTGAACCAGCTTCGTCTAAGGCATCTATTGCCTTGTCAGGGAAACAACGGTCGGTAATATACCGGTCGGTGAGTCGTACACAGGCTTTGATAGCATCGGGCGTATAACGCACATTGTGGTGATATTCGTAACGATCCTGAATATTGGTAAGAATTTCGAGGGTTTCATCGGCAGTAGTTGGATCAACCATAACTTTCTGAAAACGACGTTCAAGCGCACCATCTTTTTCAATACTCTGACGATACTCGTCGAGTGTAGTTGCACCCACACATTGAATTTCCCCCCGAGCCAAAGCCGGTTTAAGCATATTAGCAGCATCCAGCGAACCAGGTGCTCCACCTGCTCCTACGATGGTATGAATTTCATCGATAAACAGAATTACATCCGGGTTTTTTTGTAATTCGTTCAATATAGCTTTTATACGTTCCTCAAATTGTCCGCGGTATTTTGTACCGGCTACAATCGAAGCCATATCGAGGGAAACAACGCGTTTGTCGAACAACACACGTGAAACACGACGTTGAATAATGCGCAATGCCAAGCCTTCAACAATAGCCGATTTACCAACACCGGGATCACCAATCAATACCGGATTATTTTTCTTCCGACGACTCAGAATCTGAGCCAGCCGTTCTATTTCTTTTACTCGACCGACAATCGGATCGAGACGATTTTCCAATGCCGCTTTGGTAATATCAGTTCCAAATGTATCCAATGCAGGTGTATCGCTTTGTTTTGCACCAGTTCCTGACGACGGATTTGATTTATGTTTTTTTCGCGGATCATCATCTTCTTCATCTTCATCCTGAAAACCCGAACCCATGAAGGGCATATCATGAGGCGCTTCTATCAAGGCTTTTACCTGATCATAAGTCAGACTTTCAGCATTCAGAATATCCCCCGCTAAATTATTTTTTTCTTTCAGAATGGCTAACAATAAATGCTCAGTATCAGCCGTTTCAAGCGATAATGAACGGGTTTCAAGCTCCATTATTTTCTTAATGCGCTCTGTACTTTTTAATGCAGGAAGTTCTGCTCCAGAAGGTTCCAAATCGGTACGAATCTGGCTTTCAATGCTTTGTTTTATTTTAGATATGCTTACATGCGACAGGTTTAAAATATCGATAGCTCTTCCACTTCCGTTACGTAAAATGCCTAATAATAGATGTTCCGGTCCGATATAATTATTCCCTAAGCGTTCTGCCTCTTGCGAACTGTATAACAGGACATTATGTAATTGTTCTGAATAGTTGATTGTCATATATTGGTTCTCCTCGATTTAATGATACAAATATAGCGATTTAATGTACAAGTAATAATTAAAAAATAATAATAAAGGGGATTTATAAACCCACAATTTTGATTTCAAAAACTATACCGAACTAAATTTCACATTATAATCCGGTAATTTTGTCAGTTTGACAAAAGAAATGAATTTTTTGAGTAGATTTGCAGCCGTAATTTTAAAAATGAAGATTTTCAGGGTTTCAGATTAAAAACACTTAATTAATTAAATAGTTTATGACAGAGAAAATTTCTTCTTCGCTTCGCGAATCGAAAACAGCCCGTTGGACAGTGCTTGTACTGGTCTCCTTTACTATGATGTGCATGTATTACCTTACTGACGCTATGGCTCCATTGCAGCAGGACTTACAAAGTAACTTACACTGGTCGGCAACCGATTACGGTTTATTTACAAGTGGTTATGGCTGGTTCAATGTATTTTTACTGATGCTGGTTTTCAGCGGAATGATACTTGACAAATTAGGAACACGTTTTACCGGAATTCTGGCTATCGGCATAATGCTGATAGGTGCAGGTATAAAATATTGGGCTATTTCAGGTCATTTTACCGGATCTACAGAACTGACAATTGGTTCATGGCAAATTTTGGGTTATACACCAACTTCTGCATTAATGGCAGGGTTGGGCTTTGGTATTTTTGGTGTGGGTTGCGAAATGTTCGGGATTTCTGCCAACAAAGCAGTAGTTCGCTGGTTCAGAGGAAAAGAAATGGCACTGGCCATCGGACTCAATACCTCTACTGGTCGTATTGGAACTGCATTGGCTATGTTTACTCCAAAACCGCTTTATAATCTGACAAAAGATGTAAGCTCACCGGTACTTTTATCTATCTTATTGCTTTGTATCGGATTGTTGGTGTATATATTCTTTACTGTGATTGACAAAAGGTTGGACAAAGAAGAAACTGCTGCCGGCGTTGAAGCTGAAGAAGAATTCAAATTCGCCGATATTAAAGAAATTGCTTCAAACCGTGCATTCTGGTATATTGCCATTTTGTGTGTACTTTTTTATTCAGCTGTTTTCCCGTTTATCAAATTTGCAACAAACCTGATTGTACAGAAATTCTCTGTAACAGACTCTTTCGCTGGCTATATTCCAGCTTTGCTTCCATTTAGTGCTTTATTACTCACACCGCTTTTCGGTGGCATTTCTGACAAAAAAGGAAAAGCAGCGTCGATTATGATACTAGGCTCTGTTTTATTGGTTTGCGTACATTTATTATTTTCTATTCCGTCACTCAACAGTTTCCCGATTGCCATCGGATTAGTCATGGTGCTGGGAGTTGCATTTTCATTGGTTCCTTCGGCAATGTGGCCATCGGTTGCTAAAATTATCCCTCACAGCAAGCTAGGTACAGCTTATGCCATGATTTTTTGGGTTCAGAACTGGGGGTTAATGCTTGTTCCGTTACTAATTGGTGCAGTACTTGACAAATACTGTATTATTGGCACAATTACCAAAGTAGTGGACGGAAAAGAACAACATCTCACTCAATACAATTATACCATTCCGATGCTTATTTTTGCTTGTTTTGGTGTATTAGCAATTGGCTTTGCATTCCTGCTGAAAGCCGAAGACAAGAAAATGGGTTACGGACTTGAAAAACCGAATGTAGTTGAATAAACTCTAGATTAATTGGTACTTGAAGTACGTAAAAACGCAGTATATTAAAAATTACTTTAATATGCTGCGTTTCTCGTTTGTTTAAAGCAATGGAATAAATGATTCCTTTTTTAATAACTGAGTCTGTTCAAAAAAGTATAATCATTTGACTCAATTTTGTAATAAGTATTTAAAATTCACATCTATTTTTGTACTCTAGATTAAAAAATGGAAAATCATCATTTAATCGTCCACTTTTTAGCTCTTAGGCAATCTGACAGTAAAGAACTCAAAAATTATGTGCCAGGAATCATGACAAAAAATCCAGTAGATTAATATCCCAACACTTTATCCCAGCTTTTAATTGGATAAATCAATAATTCTTTTTTCCTTTTGAACAAAATTGATTGAATCCAGTAGTTTTATGAACGAATTTTATATATCTAAGGATTTATTTGAATTATTTTTGCATCTGAAAAATAGCGATATCTTTACTGTTAAGGAACATTAACAATATTTTTTTGGTTTACCAATTTATTTCTATATTTTTGTATAGAATTTTTGAATTTTGAACAGAATACATTATTACTTAATTAAATATTTTATTTACTTTAAAAAACTCACCAATGAAAAAAATTCTCTTCCCAATTATCTTATTATTATGTTCTTTTAGTTTATTTGCTGCGAATACGGCCGGAACACTAACTTTTACCGTAACAACTGTTAAAGCTGGTGTAGTTACCGGAGCCCATATCCAGGCAATTTTTATTACGAATAGTACAACTGCCAGTACAACTACATTTGTAAAAACACTTTTAAAGTCAACTAGTGGGGATAAAAGCCATTTAAAACAATGGGTTGCTGCAGGAAGTAATATTACCGGTGTTATTTCAACAGGTGCAACAATAAGTAGTAGTACATGGAGCACTTTAACATGCGATAAATGGGATGGTAAAAATACTGCTGGAACCGTAGTAGCAGATGGAAATTATACAGTTTGGTGTGATATATCAGATGACCCGGATGAAGCTTATTCAAGTTGGACCTTTGCCAAAGGACCAACTCCAGTTACTATAACCGGAACAGTAGCTACAAATTTTACAAATATAACATTAGCTTGGGTTCCTGTTAACACAGCCATTAACGATGTGGAAATGGAAAAATATTATTCTGTTTATCCAAATCCGGCTATATCGTCAATTTATGTAAGCGGGGAGAATGTGAAAGAGGTACAGATTTGTGCACTTAACGGTCAGATTTTAATGACCAGCAACGAACAACATGTAAACATAAGTTCACTTCCAAAAGGAAATTATCTGGCATTAATCACAACTAAAAATGGTTCAGTTGTAAAAAAGATTCAGAAGCGCTAAACAGCACAAAAATAGACTTTTAGTCCGCTCATTCAAGTACTTCTGGATTTGAATGAGCGGATTTTTTATGCAAATTAATAAGAAGTTTAGTATATTTATTAATAATTAACCGATTTCATTATGGATTATATAAGTTATGCTATTACTTTTGTAGTATTAAAAAATAAAATGATTATATATTAGTACTAAATATAAAAATGTGATTTATGAAAAAAAATCTTCTACCCTTTGTCTTATTAGTATCTTCTTTTAGTTTGTTTTCACAGACTGCTGGAACACTTACAGTTACTTATTCTACAAAAACCATAAGTTCCCAAACTGAATATGCTGATGCAATTTATATCACTAATTCATCGGCAGCTTTAGTTAATACCCTGGTATATCAAACTTCCAATTCAAATTCAAGTGCGAGTAGCTACCTAACAGTTTGGTGGAACTTAATTGGGAAAACAATGACTACAACTACTACTAAATTTATTGGAACTACCGATGGAGTTACTGGAGCAACTGTAAAATCGTCGGCCTGGGTTACGGGTAAAAATGTATACTGGGGTCGTACTGCTTCCGTAGCATCTGACCCAGATGGAACATATACAGTTAATTTTATAATTGTTGAAGCTACTTCAGGTGGAAGTTCAGTTCAGGGTAATATAAAATATAGCGGAACTTTTGTTAAAGGTCCTGCTGTTTCAAATGCAGCTGTAACAGCCACAATTGGATTTGCAAATATTAGCTTAGCATGGGCACCGGTGAACACAGCTATTAATGAAGTAGAAATGGAAAAATTGTATTC
>SESF01011855.1_pt1 | contig 18409 bp, 7 predicted proteins | sample 3171521 | NCBI WGS metagenome assembly SESF01 (sample SAMN10866945, study PRJNA518727) | freshwater metagenome | biome: subpolar coniferous forest; feature: holomictic lake; material: water; isolation source: holomictic Lake 227, 6 m and 8 m depth | place: Canada: near Kenora, Ontario | collected...
TTCCATCTGTAGGCATCATCCATATTGCAGGCCAAGCACCTGTTGCCATAATAAATTTCGCATTAACCTCTACTTTTCCACATTTAAAGTCAAATTTTCCTTTGGTTTGAATTCCTCCTGTTTTATAAACACTTCCCACTTTCTCGGCTGTTATTATAAGTGTGCCATTTTCAATAAACGCCTGATCATTACTCTCCGATAAGTATTTAGCCCAATTAGAAGTATTATTGTCACATAATGACCATTTTTCAATATCAGGAATTCGATTTATTTGTTCAAAATTATCTTCAAAAACAATATTGCTTTTAACAGTTTGCGCATGCAAATTGCGGGGAATCACACAACAATATGCTACGATCAAAAGAGTTAATTGCATTTTGTTTTTCATTCTATAAAGTATTTTAATTCTCTTTTATAAAAGTTTAATCGGGTTTTTTAATTACATATTTATTTTTTTGATATCGAAACAAGTACTACATTCGACAAAATGAAGGCTTTAACACCCCTCACAATACTCAAATTGCTATCGGGCGAAACATCGCAGCCCATTTTCCAATACGTAATGCCAGCTAAATTTTTCATCTAGCACAAATCAAACCTGATGCTGGTGCTGCTCCACACTATTTAACCAATAAGTATATTCATCTATGATAATCAGATTATGTATTTCAGTGGAAACTTTCTTTAAATCATTCAATTCATAAGCATCAATATCGTTGTAATAATTAAAGAGTTTAAACCGAGTAGCCAGGATATGGTAATGTATCTTGACTACTCCATTTCAGAAGGATAAAATTTAATAACCCGGATTTTGATCGCTCAAGGTTATTAGATTGTTTGTGCTCATTTCTGTTCGTGGTATCGGAATCAACTGATTTCTTATCAGATAGCTATCCCAATCTTCGGCACCTTCCGGATACCAGTATTCTCTCCATGGAGCGATATAGTTGTGTGCAATTCCATAATCGTGACAAGCTTTCGTTATAGCGTGGTTATTATTCCGTAATAATATGTTTTTACGCCATACGATACCTCTTCGTCGGGTATCATTCCAGCTGTCAAATTCCGCTGCTAACTCAAACAGTCTCTCATCAAATACCTGTTGCCTAACCTGCTCCTTAGTGAGTGATGCACTCCAGTCTTTCGGATAGACTGATGCCACCGGTTTGGAAGAGTTACGTGCCCTAAGCAAAACTTTATTGACCAGTTCAAGGGCTTTAGACTTATTGTCAAGCTCGTTGTAAACATCGGCCATCAATAACAAGAAGTCGGCATAGCGGTATACGTACAGGTTATTGTCAGCATAACGTCCTGAAGTATGAGTTGTCATATATTTACCAAAATAGGGCCAATCATTGATATTCCAGTCACTACCTCCCTTTGTTCTGCAATACGAATCTTTGAGCAGCGAATCAAGTTCCGCTATTTGAGGATTTGTTGGGTCTTGATACTTTCCTCCAATCTTGTAGTCAATTGAATCAATGATTTTTCGGATGACTTTTATAATTGGCCATTTTACAGGAGGGCGACCCGGCCTTACAATTGAGTCAATCCAGGTTGTGTCATTCACAGATTTTGCAACATAAGGATAGGAAGTCTGAATTTCAGATGAAGGTGCATTGTTTACATACTTTTTCCACTGAGAAACAAAGGTGGCTTTCAACCGAGCATCGTCCTGATAAGTCCCGTGTGCCCAATCGAAAAAAGATTTAGTGGGTTGAGATCGTCCCCATGATTCTCCGGGTGTACTGTTTTGAGGCGAGAATGTCCAACTCAGTGAGTTGTAACCAACATTCTCCGTAGTCGAAGCTGTTGCATTAATCACAAAAACGAATTCTTTTGAGAAAGACAATCGCTCCCCATTGAACAGCGTATTGAAATTGGGCTCTAAGTCAAACGGTCCGCTTGTAAGCACCAACTCACCATAAGTAAGTGCTTTTTGAAAGTAACTATTACTCGTTCCCATTTCGGGCCACGTTGCTTTCAATGTGGCAGACCACCCATCACCCTGTTCACATGCCCATGCATTACAGCCCAGCTTCCAATAAAGTTTTGTCAGATAAGCATAGGCTGAATATTTGTTGGGTGCTGTAGGCGTACTTGCCAAAGCCGAGCTGGTACTCAGTGCAGCGATTGACTCAGTCCAGTCTTTTACAATCTGGTCAATTACCTCTTGCCTGCTTGCTCGTGGCATATTAATATTATCTTTGGTAGATGGTTCCAGTCTCAGTGGAACTCCACCATAGAAATCCAACAGGGTATAATAACAGACTGCTCTTATGAATTTAGCCTGGGCAACCATATTGTCTTTGCTACTAAAGCTTGCTCCTTCACAATTTTTTATAAAAACGTTGCAGTTTGCAATTGCTTGATACACGGCACCCCATACTAAATCGTTGAATTCGTTAGCCACAGGAATATTACCAGCAGTGTATTGAGTTCTATTATCCGAGGCATTGTAAGCTGTCCAGCAAAGTCCGGATGCTTCCGTGTTAATTTCAGGGACCAGCTGTGCAAAAGAGCCCTGTACTGCCATCATTCCGTATATTCCATTAAGTGCCATTTGTGCCGATGCCTGGCTACTGTAAATAATATTGCTATTGGCAGTATACATGGGATTTTCGTCTAAACACGATGTGAATAGGAATAATGTGGCAATTAAACTATATATTATTTTATTCATTTGGTTAATTGATTAAAATGAAACATTAATTCCAAGAACGTAGGAACGGGTATGTGGATATGAACTCATATCAATACCGGGTCGTGTTCCATCAAATGCAAAGCTGTTAACTTCAGGATCATAGCCACTATAATTCGTAATTATGAATGCATTCTTAAGCGATACATACAGGCCAACATTTTGGAACCCAATTTTGGAAACAACAGATTTTTCAAGATTATATGACAAGGTAATATCGTTACAACGCAGGTAACTGGCATCTTCTACATATTTGTCGAGAGCAACCTTTGGTGTAACCGAATGGTTTGATGGCATTTCATTGCCGTAATAGGCCCCAATCCAGGGGTTATCATCACGCCACATCTTATCAAACGAACTTTTGTACACCATACTGCTTGAGTTCGAAGGAATCTCAAAATATCTTGCATTAGCATTCAGCACGTCCCTTCCCTGCACCCCGTTAAAGGCAGCCGACAATGACAAACTTTTCCAGGTAACAGAAGTTTGAAAACCATAGGTGAAATCCGGATTTGGATTACCAATAATTTGCCGGTCTTTTTCATTGATAAGGCCATCGCCGTTGGTATCCACCAATTTGTAGTTACCGGGAGCCAATGAGCCAATACTGCTTTTCACTTTATCCAGGTAAGGGTCATTGTATTGAATTATTCCATCTGTCTTGTATCCGTAGAATAAGCCAGGTGCCATGCCGGCAATAAAGATATTGGTTTGTCCGAAATGATCACCGATGCTGTTTCCCATATAGGCTTTCCACTGATTACCCGATCCCCAGTCTTGTACCGGAAGTCCGAAATCAAGAATCTCTCCTTTGTTAAAGGCTATGTTGCCTGAAATACTCCAGCTAAAGTCTTTTAACCGGATGACATCACCTTTCAGTGAAACTTCTAAACCATTATTGCGTAAATTTCCCTGGTTAACAGTGATTGTTTTGAAACCGGTTGATTCAGGAAGATCTTTCTGTATAAGTAGGTCTTTGGTTTCTTTTGAATAGACATCCACACTACCTCCCAGTCGACCTTTGAACAAGCTAAAGTCTAACCCCAGGTTATATGAACTGGTAGTTTCCCACTTCAATCCATTATTCTCCATTTTATCTAGTGCCAGTCCAATCAGCTTATTGCCGTTCCCATCTGCCGATTGAGCTGATTTTGTAGCTCCCTGGCTGTTTACGAAAGCGTTTCCGTAATATGAAAATGTACTGTAAGGTTCAATGGATTGTGAGCCGGTCCTACCATATCCGGTACGAAGTTTTAACTGGTTGACCCATGTTAGATTTTTCATAAACTGCTCCTGTTCCAGACGCCATGCAATGGTTGCTGCAGGGAAGTATGCCCAACGGTTTCCTTCCTTGAACTTACTGGATCCATCCGCCCGGACTGAGGCTGTCATCAGGTATCGTCCGTTTAAAAAGCTCAGGTTGGCACGACCTAAATAGGAGAGCAATTGGAAATCACTCTGAATAGGTTCTTTGACCTCAATGTTATTGGCCATGTGCATACCTTTTATTCCAAAACTATAAATATTAAAGTTATTACCAACTGTCAATGTATTCAGGTTCGTATAACTATCATAGGTAATACCAGCTGTAGCATTGATGTCGACCAAATTTTTGATAGTATGGTTGAATTGAACCACATTTTCTACGGAATAATTACTTCTATTCATTCCTGCCTGTGTAATGTATCCATTCTGCATTGCTCCATCGTAAAGGGTAACATTATACCAACGGCTACGATCTTCGATGGAGATATTGCCTCCTGTTCTCAGGTTGTAAGTTAAGAATTTGAATATCTTCCAGCTAAGATCCATCGATCCGCGGAAAGATTTTTCTTTCGTGAGATCTTCAAAATCATCAACCCAGGTCCAAACGGTTGCCCGATCGGCAAGGTTAGGGGTGGTTAACTCCAGTTCTTCCTGAGAACGAAGATAAGGGGCACTGTAAAGAGCCACATTGGATATAGCTCCGGTTGCTCCACCAGTTGTATTTCCACCGGCCATCATGTGATTCTCCTTCAACGAACCATTCAACGAAATCGTAAGTTTAACTTTGTCGGAAAGGGTAGCGTCCAAATTTTGACGTAAATCTCCTTGTATAAGTCCCGTTCCTCTTGTCAATCCTTGAATGTTTTTGTAGGATGCCGAAGTGAAATACGTAATTTTATCGGAACCTCCACTAATTGTAATAGTATGATTTTGTGAGAGGGCTGTTCCGTAAATCTCGTTTTGCCAGTTAACCGGATTCAGTTTACTCCATTTCTCCGGTAGCTTAGTTAGATCTCCATTGAATCTCCAGATATCGTTGCCATCAATATGATACATCAAATCAGTGTTCCATACCTTCTGTCCATAAGTTGCACTTTTCAAATCATTATCGAGTTTCAGCAGATTCCATTCTCCATTTGTATCTTTGGAATATCCACCACCATATATCATTCTGTATTGTGCATATTCTTTAAGATCCATCATATCCAAAAGATGTGCTGCACTTGCCGTTGTAAAGTTGAATGAAAGACTAACACTAGGTTTGCCTGTTTTCCCCCTTTTTGTAGTAACAAGGATCACTCCGTTTGCACCACGTGAGCCGTAAATTGCGGTTGCAGATGCATCTTTTAACACCTCTATGCTCTCAATATCGGCAGGATTCAGTGAACTTAATCCATTTGTTGCAATGGAGAAAGTTCCGCTACCACCAGAATTTATGAACTCACCGGTAGAGGATTGAGGAATGTTATCGATAACGTAAAGCGGCTGGTTATCACCTCGTAGTGAATTTGCTCCACGTATGGTCACCAAGGATGCTGCTCCGGGTGCATCAACTGTTGAACTAACATTCAAACCGGCAATCTTGCCTTGTAGCAAATTGTCAATCGATATGTTTTTCCCGGCTTCATTCTGGCTTGGGCGGTACGATGAAACAGCTCCTGTAAGGTCACTTTTCTTCATTGTTCCGTATCCTACCACAACGACTTCATCCAGAAACTTAGTATCATCTGTCATTACTACATCGATGACTCTCTTTTTCCCTACTAGTATCTGTTGGCTTGACATGCCAATGAAGCTAAATGTAAGTTCCGATTTTTCGGATGGAACTGAGATTGAGAAGTTTCCATTGACATCGGTAACAGTTCCAACAGAAGTTCCTTTTACCAACACACTTGCACCCGCGATTACGGCATCATTTGCTTCTTTGACATGACCTTTCACACTAATTTGCGAATATGCCAACGAACTAACAACTAACATTAAAAATAGACAAATGGGCTTTCGAGATTGATTCTTCATATTCACTGATTAATTGAGTGGTACTTTTTGAGTGGTACTATATGATCTGGAAGATACTTTGATCAAGACCATACCCTTTCCAAGTCCCTTTAAATAGATGTTGTTTATCCCTGTGTTTAGCGAAACCTCCTTTATAAGAATTCCCAGCGGGGAATATACCTGACAAATAACAGGCTCATTCACTTTACTTTCAGCGATATTTATCTCGATTTCATTTGTGATACTGTTAACATAAACGGTTGCTAAATCTTTGCTTCCATTTGGGGTAATAGGTATCGAGGTGGTTATTATACCGCTGACATTTACACTAGTTATCAAAGTGTCAACGTTGGCTGATATAATTTCGTTTTGGGCTCTGATGAGGCTCTTGTAGTCACTCATTTTCTGGTCATTTGCCATGTCGAAATACATAGTTCCTTTTAAATCATTGTCGACGATGACATTCTGTTTCGTTTTTACCTGATTTACTCCATTGAAATACAGATTTACTCCGCCGGTTTGCGTGCTGCTCCATATATTTACATTTGGATCATAGTTGGTATCGTTCATACCCATCTGATCAAACAGATCCTTGTATCCTTTCTCTGTTGTTCCGTCAACCAATAACACGCCGTATGAAAGTAATATCTTGTTTTTCGGAAAGCCATAAGCGACAAATGCATTATACGCATCCGTGTAATACTGGTAGGTATAGCTTGCGGTTTGAGGTCCATACATCTGAAAAGTAAAATAGTCGATTTTAGGGATTAAGGTCTTGTCGATGCCGTATGATACATAATGCAGCGAAGTGCTGAAAGTCTTGCCCGTTCCCGCCATTACCTCGTTTGCAATCCGGCTGACAATATTGTTATATGTGGCATAGTCAGATGCGGAATATGACCATTCCAGATCTAAGTCGAGTCCGTCACAGGTTGACAGAATCGTCTTCAAACCGGCAATCATAAGGTCAACCTTTGTCTTACCTGTCACTGATGACAATGCAGTTTGCCAAGTAGATGCGCCGTGAAAAATAATTCCCATGCGTACTTTAGCTCCCCGGTAATTTGCATAATAGTTCTTCATATATGCAATTATCCCGGGCATACTTTGGGAATCCTTTCCAATATTGGTCGGATCATCTCCCTTCCAGTAGGAGTTAAGAAAAATGTTATTCCAATTCCCAACATTCCATTGATAACCCTTTTCTGCATCATTCTGAGCTACGCCGTTTCGGAGTGTGCCCCAAAGCATTATTTCATCCATTTTACCTGCAAAATTCTGTCCGATATAGATCGGTGTTGTGGGCATTAGAGGTACTATCGATTTTGTCGTAGGAGTAGTACCACTTAGTGTAACACCTGTAAGTCCAGTGTATTCTGTATAATCTACACCAATTGTAATAAGATTATATGACGCACGTACACTTGTAATATCCGTACCAGATACCGGACGAAGATAAACTCCCAGATAATGCCATTTCCCGGCAGTTAAATGGTGGGTCAGTGTGGCTACTGTTCCGCAGAAATTGACCACGATAGAACTATCTACCACAGGACCCAGTTTCACGGTCAGGCAGTTAGCTGCATCTTGATTTTTAGAGATGATAACCGCTCCTGGGTTCCAGGTGTCTATGTAAATCCACAATCCCACAGATGCAGTTATAGGTGCACCGTAATTATTAGCTGCAGTTGGGTCAAAGAGGGTATGACCATCTGCTGCCAACATTTGAGATCCAGTACCAGTGAAACTCATAACCCCATTATGTCCCTGAAATGTAGACAGATAATTTACATTTGTCGCAACAGCTGAATTATCGGATAATTCAGGAAGTACTGATCCGTCATCCTGAACAGCTGCCGAGAGAAGAATTACGTCGTTAGTCATCAAAAACATATCCCGGTTGATGTTCGGGCGATCAGTAAATCGCATGAAATTAGTGTAGCCGGTTACTATTCGGTATCTAAAACTGGCATTGTCCGTGACTGCTACCATCGTCAGGCCTGTAATTATTCCGTGGTGCTTAAACTGATAATCTACCAGATTTGCACACTGTTCCTGGTCACATTTCCAATAGGCAACCAATGAAGCTATATTAGGATTGTACTTGTTCATGGTATTTCTCCAATAAAAATCCGCCTGAACCAATGCCTTATTCCAAATACGGATTTCATCAATCTGACCGATAAATCCGCTACCTATAGTCATATTGCTTGTTACATTTGGCAAAACAGCCGGTAGTGAGCCAGTTACAGTTTGCTCCACATTGTTGATGAAAGCTCTCACAGTTCCCTGTGAATAAACAACTGTCATCTGTACCCAATTGTTAACTATCAGCGTATAGTTGATGTTTGCGCTTTGAACTCCTGACTTAATACTTAGCGTGGAATTGGCATTTACCCATACCGACAGGTTATCTTGCTCGATTAATTTGGCAACAGTACCCAGTGTGGTTGGTTTTATCCATAGCTGGAGTGTGGCATATTGAGACTGGTTGAGTTCACTGATACCCGAAACCAGGACATTCCCCGCTCCGTTTGTATTTTGTAATGCATAATTCGTGGTTTGCGAGAAGAGTGGTAGCGAAGCTAAAATAGCGAAAGCTACAAAAAAATGTTTTTTCATGATTTGTTGTTTGTGAGTGATTGTTAAAAAAAAGGAATCCCTATGCAGTGACAGAGGGATTCCTTGGTGATACTGGTTATAAAACAACTTTACGCGTTTGATTACCAACTTTTACTAAATAAGTTCCTTTAACCGGTACACTTATTGTTGTTACCGTTGAACCATTTACTGCTTTTCCTATCAGATGACCGGCTGTGCTGAATACTTCCACAGGAGATTTGGCGTCAACAACATTTATCACGTTGTTAGCTCCCCATACAATAAATTTATTGTCGTCAGCGATATTTTTGATACCTGTGGCAGTAGGAGTATCATTGAATGTAGGATAAGTAATCTTAACGACACCACCCAGTGTAGCAGCAGTTTCTTTCACAATACTGAGGGAATTGATCAATACGATACTACTGTTTGATATGTCCCAGGGCAACCCAAGCTTACACACTACCGGACTATAGAAAGGACTGGTTGTAAACTCGTACTGAACAGTTGTCCAGCTAGAATTGAAAGCAGGGGCACAGCTAATATTAAAACCGATTCCAACTGAGGTCCCGGCGGAATTGAGTTGACTATAATAAGCATCTGCAACATAACCACTTATAGAAACAGTAGAGGCGCCAGTGTTCTGAATGGTTCTTATGCTTAAAGTTACCAGATAAGTACCGGAAGCAGCAAGAGTATGCGAGAAGATATTTAGTGAGGGGGCATTCAATCCCACGGTATTTTTAATAGAACCCGGTCTTGTGTTAGTCGACCCGTTTCCTTGATAACAGAGAATATTACCAAGTGTTCCACCATCAACAATATTGAAAGCGGCAATATATGCGTTCATATATGATTTTTGTGCAGTTGTCATGGCTGCATACTTCATCGAGCCACCTCCTAACCAATCGAAAAGCACGAATGAACCGGGAAGTGCGTTTGTCGCAGCGACAGGATAACTAAGGGCATCTAACGAACATTCACTCTGAATAATAATTCCAGCTGAGGTTGTAATACCTGCCGGACCCACGGCTTTAGTGGAGAATTTCCAGTTTGCCGGTGTTACGTCTGTCTGTGCATTCATGCATGTAGCAAATGAAATTGCTAAAGAAAAAAGTAAAGTTTTTGTTTTCATTGTTGTAATTTTTTTAATTGTTTTCATTGTTTTAATTATTTATATTAGACTTTATTTGAATTAATATTATCCAGCTGGAAACAAAACATTAGCACTAAGTTACACTAAGATTAAATTTATCTCCTCCATTTGTATGGACCAGGTTCAAAATTGTTGTATTATAGTTCGAAAGTATTTGTTTAATAATGAAGGAATCCCAATACCGTGACATTAGGGATTCCTCACTTATACTCGTTATAAAACTACTACCTTACGAGTTTGGGTACCAACTTTTACTAAATAAGTTCCTTTAACAGGTACGCTTACTGTTGTTAGCATTGAACCATTTACGGCTTTTCCTATCAGAGAACCGGCTGTGTTGAATACTTCCACAGAAGATTTGGCGTCAACAACATTTATCACGTTGTTTGCTCCCCATGCGATGAATTTATTGTCGTCAGCGATATTTTTGATGGCATTTGGAGTATCATTGAATGTCGGATAAGAAATCTTAACGGCACCACCCAATGTAGCTGCAGTCTCTTTCACAAGCTTGAGGGAATTTATCAATATGATGGTAGTGTTTGCTATGTCCCAGTTGTTTATCCCAAGCTTTAAATTTACCGGTGTCAGGTCGTAAAGTGGATCTGCATTGGCAACAACGTCAAATTCGTACTGATAGGTTGTCCAATCAGCATTAAAGGCAGGTGCACAATCAATATTGAAAGAGATTCCAGTTGTGCTTCCGGAGTACATGAGCTGATCATACCATGAAGTTGCAACATAAGCACTCACTGTTTTTGGAGCCACGCCAGTGTTCATAATGGTTCTTATGCTGAAGGTTACCATATAAGTGCCAACTGGAAGACCTTTCTGTGTGAAGATATTAAGTGAAGGGGCGCTCATTCCTTGGGCGTTTTTTACGGCACCTGGTCTTGAATTTGTTGACCCATTCCCTTGATAACAGAGAAGATTACCAAGTGATCCGCCATTAACAAACTGGAAAGCAGCAATATATGCGTTAATATTTGATTGATCAGCAGGTGTCATGGCTGCATACTCAGTACCATCTGCTGCTCCTGTCCAATTATTGACCGCGATTGAACCATCATAGCTGTCAGCCCAACGGAAACCTTTGTGCCCATCAGAGGTTACATGACCATATACAAGGTTTCCCCCTATCGCTGATGCACCCTGAATGAAGATTGAACCTGCCGGACCTAAAGCTTTATTGGCGAAATTCCAGTTTGACGGTGTCATGTCTGTCTGAGCATTCATGACTGTTGCGAAACAAATCGCTAAAGAAAAAAGTAAAGTTTTTGCTTTCATGTTTTTGTTTTTTTTTAATAAACATTTTATGTATACCAACACTTTTGTGTCTTCTGTGCAAAGGAAGATAAAACGTTTTTTTTTATGAGGTAAAAACGTCCATAATTTTTATGAATTCATCCTAAATGCACTTGTTTATTGATTTTTTTGACTAATTATCTTTTTTAATGAACAATAGATTATATTTACCGCCAAAATAATCCTAACATAACCCTAGTTCTCTCCAATAATTACACTCTTTCTTTATTATTATCGAATACTGTATTTTTTTCTGAATCTTCTTTTTGTTGCATCAGCTGTGGTAATATTTCAATTCTTTAAGTATCTTTGTAAAGTACTTGGTGCATATCAAGGGAGTATTTTCTTGTTTCTTTCGTGTTCAAAGATAGTCACTCTTCTTTCAATACTATGTTCTGTCTTCAAAAAATCAAGATATTTTCAACATATAAAATAATATGATTATTCCAGTTGAGAATGTTGTAAGCTTGTAGTGTACACTCTGATGTTTTTTTTTAATATGAACAATTAAATTGCTGTGTATGAAGATTGTTACTTTTTTATTCACATTGGTGTTTTGTATCTACTTACAGGCTTCTCCTTATTTTTTGGCTAAGCAGATTTCTCTTAATGATGGACTGTCGAATTCATTCGTCAAATGCATTCAGGATGATCACAAAGGTTACATATGGATAGGGACAAAAATAGGACTGAATCGTTTTGATAAGAAAAATATTAAACAATACTTTTATGATGAAAATAACAAGTACTCCTTGCCAAATAATTCAATCAATTTCATAGCAGAGGATTCGTTACTGAATCTTTGGGTTTCTACTGACGGTGGATTGGTTAAGTACAACCGAAATACAGATAATTTTACTTGTGTTTTTTTCGAAGATAAGCCTTTAGAAGTATGCTCATTTCTTAAAGTATCTGATGGAGTTATTTTTGGTGGTTCAAGATTATATAAGTATTTTTACAAAACAGGTAGTATTAATGAATTGAAATTCACCCAAGTTAAATGCAAGAACGAATCATTTGCCGGCTACATTACAAATATTATTACATGGAAAAAAAATGTATTTGTACTAACTACCCGCTGGAATGGAACGTGGGTATATGATTTAACAACAAATACTCTCTCGCCTTTTAAATATTGTAACGAAAAGTATATTCAGACAGCTTGTATTGATTCACATCATAATCTTTGGATATCTCCTTACGGAAAAGGGATTTTTTGTTATGCACCTGATGGGAAATTGTTAAATCAGTATTCTTCGTTGAATTCCACTCTTTCCAGCAACATTATTCTTGATATCAAGGAAATTGAGAATAAACTTTGGTTAGCTACTGATGGTGGAGGTATTACTATTTTGGATCTAAACAATAGTGCATTTACAGTACTTAAACGTTCTCCGAAAACACCAAACTCTCTCCCTGTAAATTCCATTTTGTGTGTTTTTTACGATCGGAATCATAATATTTGGGCAGGAAGTATTCGTGGAGGACTTATAGGAATTAAAAAAGCTTATATCAAAACGTATTCAAATGCAAATTTGGGTAGTTCGTATGGTTTGAGTGAAAAGACCGTTTTGGCCCTTTACGAAGACAAGGATCATAGTATTTGGATTGGAACGGATGGAGGAGGTTTAAATCAATTAACACCCGGCACTGAAACGTTCAAACATATTTTGCCAACCTATGGTGAAAAGATTGTTACTATTACCGGATATAGTGCTAATGAACTGCTTATCTCACTTTACGGGAAAGGCCTTTATATTTTTAATAAAAAGAGTTATAAGACAACCCCTCTTGAAATTGTTAATAACAGTAACAGCAATGAAATCAACAATCTTGGATTGGCTATCAATGCTTACCAATTTTCAACTAATCAATTTTTGATTTCAGCAGACAAGTTTTATATATATAACGTGAAAGATCGTTCTTTTAAACTTGTACCCATTGATAATGAGAATGGTAATATTACTCCAATAAACGCTCTCAATCTTATTTCAACCAATGATAAAGGAACTTATCTTGCGGGGCCGAATAATATTTTTGAGTTTAATCATTCTACTCTTACTCTGCACTCCGTTTTCAATTGCGATTCGGGAAATCATATAAATAATGTATGTGTTGATAAGGAATTCCGATTCTGGATGGCAACAGCCAAAGGTCTTGAATGTTATGAACTACGTAAGAATAAACATTCTGTCATTCAAAACAAACTATTTCAAGAGGCAACCTCCATCTGTTTGTTTCAGGGTATGCTGTGGATTGGTGCAAAAGGGTTGCTTTTTGTTTATAATATCGATAAAAAGAAATTCATCTTATTAGGCGAAGAAGATGGCGTTACGCCAAATGAGTTTATCCCGTATTCTTCATTTATAGCTTCATCTGGAGATGCTTATATGGGGGGTGTTGGAGGACTTTCAAAAATAGACAATTCTATTTTTTTTAAGGCAAATAACTCGCCTAAAATAAGTTTAATGGAAGTTTTGCTGAATGGAATGCTGGTTTCGAATATTCGTACAGGCGAAACAATTTCAATCCCCTGGAACCACTCTTCCATAGTTATCAAAAGCCTTGTCAGAGAGCAGGATTTATTTTTTAGCCAAAAACTTTACAGGTTTAAGATCTCTGGTCTGAATATCAATGATATCGAATCTTACGATAATGCCCTGACTTTGTATTCGTTACCGCAAGGTGAATATAAGATTTTAGTTTCATGTAACAATAGAGAAGGTGGATGGTCACAACCCATAAATATTCTCACAATAGTTGTCAATCCTCCCTGGTGGAAATCAAAATGGTTTATTCTTCTGTTGCTCATAATTATTGTAACAGCAACACTTATTACCTACAAAAACCTGATACGTAGGAAAGAAAACAAACTAAAATGGGAAATGAAAGAACATAAACAAAAAGTGTTTGAAGAGAAAGTCAGATTCCTAATCAATCTGAGTCATGAACTTCGTACGCCCCTTCTTCTTATTTATGCACCGCTGAAAAGAATACTTGATAAAAATGAGGTATCAAACTCGGTAAAAGAGCAGATTACTTCTATCTATAAACATGTCAAACAGATAAAGAATATGATTAATATGGTTCTTGATGTACAAAGAATGGAATCTGGCGAGAGCATGCTTACGATTACGTCTCAACCTCTAAACAATTGGTTGTTGGATGTGGCAGGTGATTTTAGAAATGAATTTCAGGCTAAAAATATTGAGTTAATATTTCAGCTCGATTCAGCTATTGATAATGTCTGTTTCGACAAAGTAAAATGCGAAATTGTCTTCTCCAATTTCTTAATGAATGCTCTTAAGTTCGGCCACGAAAATACCCAGGTCACAATAAGTTCTCAAATAATTGGCGAAGACGTAAGAATATCCATTTCTGATCAAGGCATTGGTCTTGGTGGAGTAGATGAAACTAAATTATTTACTCGTTTTTATAAAGGAGATTATTCTACTGGTGGAACAGGAATAGGACTGTCATATTCTAAAACTTTGATAGAACTTCATAAAGGGAAAGTAGGGGCATTAAATAATATCGGTCCAGGAGCTACTTTCTTTTTCGATTTGCCATTAAATGTCAATGTAAATGTAAATTCAGAGTTAACACTCTCTCTGAATGAACTTCTTTCCTCAACAGAAACAGTCCCTTATTTTGTTGAGAATACGGAAAGTTTTGATACCCACATTTATTCTATCCTTATTGTTGAAGATGATTTAGAACTATCTGGATTTTTAAAAAAATCATTCGATGAACATTTCAAAAAGATTTATACAGCTATGGACGGTCAAGATGCCCTTCAAATCGTGCACGAAGTGCATCCAGACTTGATTATAAGTGATATTTTTATGCCAAAGATAAATGGATTCGAGTTGCTTAAAGCGATTAAGGGTAATGTGGAAACAAACTATATACCAGTTATTTTAAATACTTCAAGGATTGAATCGGAAAGTGCAGAGTTGGGTTATAGATTAGGGGCAGATGCTTACTTACCCAAACCATACGATTTAGATTCTATGTATATTATTATTTGCAACTTGCTCAAGAACCGTGAGTATATAAAGTCAAAATATAAAGAATATGGAGTTTCACCAATTATTAAAGAGAAATTTTCAAGTAATAATGATGAATTTATTATTACCAAATTAAATAAAATAATTTCTGAGAACCTTAGTAATCCAAAATTGAACGTTATCTTTATTGCAGAAAACCTAAATATGAGCCGTTCTAACTGCTATGACAAACTGAACCCAATTATCGGAATGGGAATAAACGAGTATATCAATAAATGTCGTATAGATACAGCTGTCCGAATGCTTTTAAATACGGATCTATCAATAGCAGATATTGCTTCTGAGACTGGGTTCAACAATCAACAATACTTTTCCAAGATTTTCAAAAAAATAACAGGTCTAACTCCAACAAAATTTTGCGAAGATAAACAGCAATAATTACAATAGTTCTGAGTTGTAAAGAATCATTTTTATTAACTCGAAACAGTTAGCACGTGTTTCGATATTTGTAAACTGTTTTGATATTGTAAGTAGTGTCAGCAAGAAAACTCACTGTTTTTTTGCTGACACTAGTTGTTTAAACACAAATCCAACATGATGGATCAGAAGATTATGAATAAAGTACTTTTGAAAAAATGCTTCACCAAACGAAGATCGCAAGTTGGCAGCATGGTTTGCTACTAATGAATTGCGGGAATATTTCTCACAACGTTACGACAGAGAGTCGTACTTACTAACCTGAGTTCAGGATAAGGATTTTAAAATCCGAGTGATAATTGAGTTGAATTTTCCCATTCAACGTTAAACTATTAAAGGAAGACCGTTGCAATTAATTTTGTAGTGGTTTTTTATTGGTAGAAAATAAGTAGTATCTTTGTACCAGATAATCTATTAAAAGGTTCGATAAAAGTACACTTTTGCTACCAGTTTGCTACTCACACACTAATGCAAGTGTTTTAATCAACTGATTTTATGATAGATATATCATTTATGGGGCTGTTTGGTTTTGACAGCAGGTAGAACTGATATGTAAGCATGTCGAGCATTGAGAAAGCGGCTCGTTAATCTCGGATCTCAAACAACTAACTGGCGAAAATTCTTACGCTCTTGCTGCTTAATCGAATCAAGTAGATTAAGCTTAATTCCGGCACTAGGTGCTGGAACGGGACATTTCCCAAAGGCCGTCGCTCCGAGGCTCGAGATATGGAAATGCAGCTAAATCGGGGATAGTTCCGGTCGGCCTTGCAACCGGAATGAAATAAAAAGGATAAGGCGCAGGTTGGTGGCTTCGGTCTTGCCAGCGCACGAAAACCTAAGCGAAGATAAACATGTAGAAAGCTTATTATTTCCTTGTTTGGACGAGGGTTCGACTCCCTCCAGCTCCACAAAAACCAATTAATCACCTGTTATTCTGTTGAATAACGGGTGTTTATTGTTTAAAGAAGAATATTTACTTTTTATTTTACTATTTCAAATTCCCCTTTCAACTTGATATCCTCCGAACTGCTTCCAATCCAAACTTCAAATTTTCCGGCCTCAACTGTCCAATGCATATCTTTATCCAGCAATTCCAAATCTGCTGGTTTCAGTTTGAAATTTAATGTTTTGGTTTCGTTGGGATTTAAAGTCACACGTTCAAAACCTCGTAATTGTGATTCATAAATAGTAACACTGCTTACCAAATCTTTTACATAAAGTTGCACAACATCATCGCCTTTTCGACTTCCTGTATTAGTAACATCTACTGAAACACTTATTTCCCCTTTTTGCTGTTGTTTTTCCGAACTTATTTTCAGGTTTTTATATTCAAAAGTAGTATAACTCAAACCGTAACCAAACGGATAAAGCGCACCGTTTACCGAAGTATTTCCATATCCATTCGGTCCCTGACTCGGTTGTCCGGCTTGAGAGCCTGGTTTGAAAGGAAAATTGAGTTCAATCTGTCCCAGTGATTTTGGAAAAGTGACCGATAGTTTCCCACCTGGATTGTAATTGCCAAAAATGGTTTCGGCTATAGCTTGTCCACCTAATGCATTGGGGAACCAGACTTCTAATATGGCCGGTAGAAAACGATTTTCCCAGTTTATGGTGAGTGGTTGTCCGTTGATCAATACCAATACAATTGGTTTTCCGGTTTCTTTCAGAGCCATCAAGAGTTGTAATTGACGACCCGGAAGTCCAAGTCCAGTTCGCGATTTGCTTTCACCGCAACGTTTTTCATCTTCACCTAACACCGCAATGACAACGTCCGATTGTTTGGCTTTTTCAACAGCCTGAGTAATGGACTTTTGTTCAATGGGAGTCAATGTTGTGGGAATTATCTCACTTTCGGGCCAGGTAGCGTCAATCACTTCACAACCTTGCGCATAATCTACCTTGGCCGATTGCCCAACATAGTTTTTTATGCCATCCAACACATTGGTTATTGTTAGGTTTTGTGGACCATATCGACTAGTATATGCATCTTTGTTGGTTGCTAATGGACCTGCTACTAATATGTTTTTCAACGATTTCAGGTTCAGTGGCAAGAGATTGTTTTCGTTTTTCAATAATACTAATGATTCATGAGCCATTTGCAAAACAAAGTCTTTGGTATCGGGCGAAGCAACAATTTTATCGGCAGCTTTTGGGTCTTTCACATAAGGCGAATCAAACAATCCCAATTGAAATTTTACACGCAACACGTCAGAAACATTTCTGTCTAATGTTTTCATGGAAAGTTTTCCTTCGTTTACAAGTTCACGTAAAGGAAGAATATAATCTTGTGGTGGTGTGAATTGAGTTCTCACATTAAGTCCGGCTTCGGCAACCTGTCGCACAGCTTCTTTGTAATCAGCTGCTACATGGTGTTTCGTTTGGACAAATTCCACGGCTTCGCTATCTGAAACAATAAATCCTCTGAATCCAAACTGATTACGAAGCAATTCTGTGAGAAAATAATAGCTGGAACTGACCGGAACGCCATCCCAATCGTTATAACTGCTCATCACACCCATTGGATGCGATTCACTGACTATTTTACGATATGGATAAAGATAAAGCTGATGCATTTCGCGTGGTGCTACATGTGGATCAGTGCGGGCATCACCATCCCGACCACCTTTTGGAACACTATAAACAGCATAGTGTTTGAGAGTTGAAGCAACTCCCTGTGATTGAATGCCTTCCACCATTTGTTGGCCAAGCGTAGTTACATGAAATGGCTCTTCGCCATAACATTCCAGCACACGCCCCCAGCGCGGGTCACGGGCAAGGTCGAGAATGGGTGCATACACATTAGTGTAGCCCAGCGCTTTTGCTTCACGACCCACAATAATTCCAGCTTGACGAACCAAGGCTTTATTCCAGGTGCTTCCAATGGCAATAGGGGCA
>SESF01013350.1_pt1 | contig 18396 bp, 14 predicted proteins | sample 3171521 | NCBI WGS metagenome assembly SESF01 (sample SAMN10866945, study PRJNA518727) | freshwater metagenome | biome: subpolar coniferous forest; feature: holomictic lake; material: water; isolation source: holomictic Lake 227, 6 m and 8 m depth | place: Canada: near Kenora, Ontario | collected...
CTGGCCCCCGACCGGCTCCCGGCCCTGCCCAAGTCGGTCCGGCAAAATGTGAGCCAGCGGCTGCTGCGCTTCCAGTCGGCCCGGGACACGCTCGAAACCACCGTGACCCTGACCAACCGGGGCAAGGTCCCCGTCTCGGTCCTCCTCGAGTTCGCCACCTCGGCGCACCCCAGCCTGACCCGCACCCATGAGCGCGTGCATCTTCCGCTCACGGCCGCCGCCCTCGCCTCCCATTGGGCCATCAAGGAGGTCATCGCCGACGCGCCTCTGATCGAGACCGACTTCATCCTCGGCGTGCCCGGGGAAAGCGCCGCCCAGTTCACCGCCCACTACCTGGAGCCGCGCGCCAGCGGCTGCACCGAGATCAAGACCCGCGCCCCGCTGCTCATTCCACTCGTCCAGATCTCGCAGCCGGTCACCCCCCTGCGGCTCGCCTTTTTCGCCGGGGCCGGGCGGGCCTGGCGGATCGCCTTTGCCGGCGACATGTGCGGCGCGGGCGGCTGCTGCTTTGGCACCCAGGTCCTGCTGTCGCCCGGCGAGAGCCTCACGGAAAAATTCTGGCTGCTCGCCCACGCCGGCGGCCCGGAGGAAGCCTGGCGCGCCTTCCACGCGCTGGCGCATCCCGCCCGCCGCCCGATCCCCTGGCTGCGGGAGACCAAGGTGCATTATTACGACTTCCTCTCGCCGCGGGCCGGCCAGCAAAAACGCGGGCTGGGCTTTGACGACGACTGCCGCCGCTTCCGCGAGTTCAACGTCGGGATGGCCACCCAGCATGGCTACTACCCCTACATGGGGGATTATGTGCACCCGGACCGGAAGAAATGGACCGCCATGGCCGCGGACCACTTCGGGGGCTTCGGCATGTCGCTCGACCTGATGCGCCGCCGGATCGCGCGGACCCGCGCCCAGGGGGCCCGCGCCGCCATCTACCTCCACGCCAGCGGACTCGACTCGGCGTCCCCTTGCGCCCGCAGCCTCCACCACGCCATCGCCTACGACAGCAGCCACCAGCCGCTGGAGCTCACCTACTGGCGCGGCCCGGAAACGGTCGGCACCCTCTGGCACATGTCCATGGCCGCGCCCGCCTGGCGCGCCCATCTGCTGCAGCAGGCCGAATGGATCATGGAACTCCTCGATCCCGATGCCCTGTTGGTCGACGAAACCTTCTCCGGCGTCGGTCACGACTTTCACCCCAACCGCAATTGCGCGCTCTCGCCCGGCGCGATCGAGTTTTACCAGTCCTTGCGCCAGCTCGTCCACCGCTACGGCCGCGACAAGGCCCTGCTGACCAGCGACTGCTCGCTGGCCAGCTTTGTCCTCTGGGCCGATGGCGAGGCCGGCGACCACGCCTATGCCTCGCTCCTGGGCCACCCGCTCTACCGGACCAGCCCCGTGCGGTACCTAGCCGCGCTGGGCGCGCAGCCTTGGATCCCGTGCGCCTGGCAGTTCATCGGCTTTTGGCAGGAACAGGTCGAACTCGCCCGCCTCACCGGCAGCGGCGTGGGCCTCTCCGGCGGCTGGATCGAGTACACGGGGCTCAACCAGATCCCCGCCCACCTGCGCACCCAGATCCTCTCCGACATCGGGCAACTCTCCGCCTCCCCGGGTGCTCCCCGGCCGCGAAAGGATTGAACGCCCCCGCGCCTGCCGCCAAATTATTGTCCCGCCGACCGACCTCAACCCACCCCCGCCGAGCCAGCCAACCCCTGCCATGACCTCACGCGAACGCATCATCACCGCGGCCCGCCGCGGCCAGCCCGACCGCATTCCCCTCGACATCTGGATGACCCCCGAGGTGCGCAACCGCCTCCTCGCGCATTTCGGCGTCACCACCGATCCCGAGCTCTGGGCGCGGCTCCACCTCGACAAGATCGTCGGGGTTACCCCGCGGTATGTGGGCCCGCCCGAGCGGATCCTGCCCGGCGGCCTCCGCCAGGTCCCACCCTGGTGGAACAGCCAGCGCGAGGTGGACTACGGGACCGGCCGCTACAGCGAAACCGTGGACTGGGCGCTGAAGGATGCCACCACCCTCGCCGAGCTGGAGGCCTTCCAATGGCCGAGCGCCGACTGGTATGACTTCTCGACCATCGAGGCCCAGTGCGATGCCTGGCCCGAGCACGCGATCGAGGGCTGCTACGTGGCGCCTTTTTATTGGTACAACCACCTCCGCGGGCTCGAGCAGAGCTGCGTCGACCTCATCGCCGAGCCCGAGCTGGCGGAATACATGCTCGGGCGCATCACCCAGTTCTGCTGGGACTATGCGAACCGGTTCTTCGAGGCCGGCAAGGGCAAGATCCACGTGACCCAGGTGACCGACGACTACGGCTCCCAGCACGACCTGATGATCAGCGTCGAGGCCTACCGCCACTGGTTCCGGCCCCTCCAGAAGAAATTCACCGACCTCGCCCACCAGGCCGGCGCCCTGGTCATGCACCACGATGACGGCGCCATCCGCCGGATCATCCCGGACTTTGTCGAGCTCGGCGTGGATATCCTCAACCCGATCCAGCACGTCTGCCCCGGCATGGACATGAAGGAGCTCAAGGAAAATTTTGGCCGCGATCTCTGCTTCCACGGGGGCGTGGACAACCAGGACATCCTGCCGCACGGCACCGTGGAGCAGGTGCGCCGCGAGGTGCGCGACTGCATGAGCCAGCTCGGCGCCGGCGGCGGCTACATCCTCGCGCCCTGCCACAATATCCAGCCCGTGACCCCGACGGAGAATATTGTCGCGATGTACGAGACGGCCTGGAGCGAGGGCTGGTACTGAGCCCCACCCGCCCTTCGTCCGATCCGCACCGGCCGCGCCCCTGGCCGATCGCGGGCGAGTGTTTTCAAATTTTAGGCTTACAGCCGCCCGGCTTAAGCCTACAGCTGGAAGCCCCCCATGAGGCTTCTCATCACCAACGACGACGGCATCGACAGCGTGTTTCTCCATGCCCTCGTGCACGCCCTGGTCCGCGCCGGGCACGCCCTCTACGTCGTCGCCCCCAAGCATGAGCAGAGCTGGGTCGGCGCCGCCAAGTCGCGCAGCCGCCCCGTCCACGCCACCACCGCCGACCGCGGCTTCGGCTGCCCCACCTGGATCGTCGACGGCACCCCGAGCGACGCCGTCAACATCGCCCTCGACCACCTGCTCCCGCCCGGCGCCCCCCCCGACGCCGTCCTCTCCGGCATCAACGTCGGCCTCAACGCCAGCCTCGGCTTCATCATCGCCAGCGGCACCATCGCCGGCGCCTGGGAGGGAGCCCTCCACGGCCTGCCCGCCCTCGCCTTCTCCCAGGACCTCACCGAGGAGATCTACAACCGGCTCAAGGACCACGGCGGCCGGCCGGATGGCGACCTCCAGGCCGCGCTCGCCACCTCCGCCCACCGCGCCGCCCAGCTCACCCCCGAGCTCGTCGCCGCCACCCCGCCCCGGCGTTTCGTCGTCCACAACGTCAACTTCCCTTTCCCGCACCGCGCCGGCACCACCGTGCAGCGCACCGTCCCCGCCCAGGTGATCGTCCCGCGGCTCTTCAGCCCCGCCGCCGACGACGGCACCCACCGGCTCATTTTCCGCCTCGGCGACGACCTCTCCCCTGCCTCCCCCCTGACCGACCGCGCCGCCCTCGCCGCCGGCCACATCAGCCACACGGTGCTCGATTACACCCGTCTCGGCCAGCCATGAACCTCGTGATGTTCGACATGGACGGGACGCTGACCGACACGTTCTCGCTCGACGAAAACTGCTACGTCCTCGCCATTGAGCAGGCCCTCGGGCTGACCGCCGTCGTCACCGATTGGGAATCCTACCCCCACGCGAGCTCCTCGTACTGCCTGGAGGCGATCGTCCGCCACGCCCGCGGCCACGCCCCCTCCGCCGCCGAGTCGCACGCCGTCCAGCAGCGCATGATCCTGCTGATGGAGGACCTCTACCGCCGCCACGGCCGCGGGACGGCCGAGATTCCCGGCGCCGCCGCCTGCCTCGCCGCCCTGCAGACCGCCGGCTACGCCGTGGCGATCGCCTCCGGCGACTGGGAGGCCACCGGCCGCCACAAGCTCAGCTCCGCGCGCATCCCCTGCGCCGGGCTGCCCGCCGCGTTCTGCGAGGCCTCGCATGTCCGCACCGAGATCATGCGCGCCTCCCTCGCCCGCGCCTCCGCCCACCACGGCGGGGCGCAGTTCGAGCGCATCGTCTACGTCGGCGACGGCGCCTGGGACGTCCGCGCCTGCCGCGAGCTCGGCTGGCCCCTCATCGGCGTCGGCCGGGGGGCCCACGGCGAGCGCCTGCGCCGCCTCGGCGCCACCCAGGTGATCGCCGACTACCAGCCCCTCGACCCGTTTCTGGCCGCCCTCGCCCAGGCCACCGCCCCCGCCCACCCGGCCTGACCCGGCCCGCGATCCTGGCCGCGGACCCCGCCGCCCCCGCGGGAAAAATCTCCTCGCTACCCGCTACCGGCTGCCCGCTACTTTCCCCGATGATCGAGGTCCGCCAGCTCACCCGCGTGTTCCGCACCTACAAGAAGCAGCCCGGCTTCTGGGGCGGCGTGCGGGGGCTCTTCCGGCGCGAGTTTGAGGAGACCGCCGCCGCCAAGGACATCTCCTTCGACATCGCCGAGGGCGAGTTCGTCGGCTTCCTCGGGCCCAACGGCGCCGGCAAGACCACCACGTTGAAAATGCTGGCCGGCCTGATCTACCCGACCAGCGGCACCGCCCGCGTCGCCGGCTTCGACCCCACCAAGCGCGAAAACGCCTACCGCCGCCTCTTCGCCCTCGTGCTCGGCCAGAAGAACCAGCTCTGGTGGGACCTCCCCGCCATTGAGTCGTTCAACCTCCTGCGCGCCATCTACGGTCTGCCCGCCGACCAGTACCAGACGACGCTCGACGAGCTCGTCCGGCTGCTCGGGGTCGAGGCCAAGCTCAACGTCATGGTCCGCGAGCTCTCGCTCGGCGAACGCATGAAGATGGAGCTCATCGCCGCGCTGCTCCACCGCCCCCGCGTCCTCTTCCTCGACGAGCCCACCATCGGTCTCGACGTCGTCTCGCAAAAGGCCGTCCGGCAGTTCCTGCGCGACTACAACCGCCGCTACCGCGTCACCATCCTGCTCACCAGCCACTACATGGCCGACATCAAGGAGCTCTGCGAGCGCGTGATCGTCATCCACAAGGGGACGAAAATCTACGACGGCACCCTCGCCCTGCTCGAAAACGCCGGCGGCGCCCGCAAGAAAATCATCACCTTCCTGCCCGCCCTCAGCAGCGTCGAGGGTCCGGCCGCCGGCGCCGCCGCCTTCCCCGACACCTGGCAGTCCCGCCACGGCACCACCACCCGCGCCGCCGACGGCAAGTTCACCCTGTGCGTGCCGGGCGACAAGGTCGTCGCCGTCTCCCAGGAGGTCCTCAGCACCGGCCCCGTCGCCGACATCACGATCGAAGACGTCCCGCTCGAGGACGTGATCGCGGAGCTCTTCCAGTCCCAGGTGTAGGGCAAGGGGATCGGAACGGACCTACTGGGCTGTGCGCAGAAGGCCCAGCTTCAGGTCCCGTTTGTGCCGGGGCCTGTCCTGACCCGGCCGGCCCGCGACTTCTTCGTCCGGCGTGGGAGGCCAACAGATTCTCAGGACATCCTGGCCTACAGCATCCACCACGGCAGGGCGCGGATGTTGGGGGCGAGTTGCAGCGGGCGCTGGCAGCGGCAGATAATGAGACCTTCCTTGGCGACTTTCTTGTGGTCGTCGAGAAAACCAAGCAGGTGCCGCGCATCGGAAATATCAGGCCGGTCGGTCCATTTGACCTCAATGGGAGTGAGCCTGCCCTGATGTTCCAGAATGAAATCCACCTCGACGCCGGTTTTGGTGCGGAAGTAGCTGAGTTTGCCTTCACCGAGGTAGCCGACGCGTTTCCACAGTTCGATGCCGACCCACTGTTCGAGCAGCGGTCCGGGATTGGCGAGCACGAGGGTCGGCTCCGGGGGAAGACCGCCGGCGGCGTGGCGCACCCCGAGGTCGAAGAAATAAAACCGTGGGGTCGAGAGCACCCCTTGTCGGACGCTGCCCGAGAAGGCGGGCAGCAGGAAACCGACGAACATGTCCTCCATCAACGCATAGTAGCTCTGAATCGTCTTGCCGGTGATGCCAACCTGCCGGGCGAGCGCGGCGTAATTAACAATCTGACCCGATTCGAGCGCAGCGAGTTGGAGGAACCGGGCGAAGCTGGCAAGGTTGACGCTCGAAGCCTCGCGGCGGACCTCCTCCTCCAGATAGATGGCGGCATAGGAGCGAAGCAACGCAGCCCGGTCCTCAACCTGGGCAGTGACGATCCCAGGGAGCGCGCCGTAGGCCAGCCGGTCGTTCAACTCCATTGCTGGGAATGGGCGGGCTGCCTGTTTCGCCCATGCGGGGGCTGGCATCGGTGAGGCCACATCAAGACCGGGGGCAATTTCGGCCTGCACCAAAGGATAGAGCCGGTGATATAGTGATCGCCCCGGCAGCAGATTCGCCCCAATGCGCCGCAACTTGCGGGCCGAGCTGCCGCAGAGAATGAAGCGCCAGCGCTTTTTGTCTTCGTCGTAGAGATGCTGGACAGCATCGAAAATCCCTGGGCTCAACTGGGCTTCGTCCACGATTACCGTGGCAGGTTGCTGCTCCCGGGAGAGCCCGCGGCAGGCTTGGACGAAGCCGGTGGCGGAGGTGCCGTAACGCAGCCGATCCTCGGCATTAGCGAGGTCGATTCGCAGAGCCGGCTCGGGATAGACCGACCGCAGCAAGGTGCTCTTGCCGGTCTGGCGGGCACCAAAGAGCAGGCTGACGTAGGGCTTGGCCGATTGTGCAGCGAAACGAGGAGCGAAGAGGCGGTCAAACACGACAGAGACTCCTGAATCGGATTACTTATCGGGAGTCAAGGTAATGAATGGAAATAAAGCCATGCGCAGGAGAACGCCCTTCCCGGCCGACTGAGCCATAGTGCTCCAAAGCGATACGCCCAGCAAAGCAGGTCATTTCTAAAGCCATAGGCGAATTTCGGCTGTTCCGCTAAATAGACTCGCCGTCCGACCCGGCCAGTTCGACTCGCCCGCTGACCCCGCCAGCTGGGCCTCCGACTCCGCCGCCACCGCCGCCCACCCGCCAGCCCCGGGTTTAACGCCAACCCGCCGAGAGCAATTGTCACGTAATACGTGACAATTGCTCTCGGGGAGGGCGCGGTGCGGCACATTGCGGCAACGCGGGCGCGGGGCGGGCTTACTCCAGCTCCGGCCAGGTCGGGGTCTTCCCGGTGAGCGCGCGCAGCAGCTGCCGCGTCCCGGCCACCGCCGTCAGGATCGCCGGCCGCAGCGACTCCGGCCGCAGGCTCACGTCAAACCGGACGGCCGCCAGCTCCGCCGCGCCGAGCAGCTGCTCGACGCGGCGCCCGTCGGGATAGGACACCTGGCCCCGGCGCACCCGGACTTCATGCAGGAGCCGGAAATTGGTCTCGATCAGGGAGCGATGCAGCCAGCGCTGCACCGCCACGTACTCGCCGCGGGCGAGCTTGCCGAGCAGCGACGTCGCATCCACGTACGCCCCCTCCCCCAGCGCCCAGGCCGCCTCGTCCGTCAGGTGCGCCAGCGGCACCTCCGCCACCGCCCGCGTATAGAAGTTCTGCCAGCCCGGCCCGCCTTTCAGCACCACCTGGCCGAAGCTCATCACCAGCGCAAACTCGCCCAGTCCGCGCTGGATGCTCGGGACCCGCCGATGCAGGCCCAGGCCGAAGGCCAGCCGCCCCAGCCACAGCCGCCGGTAGGGGATGATGACAAAGTCCGCCTCGCCGCCGGAAAACAGCGCCGTGACCTTCTGCACCCCCCCGAACACCGGGCGCACCGCATAGGCCACCACCTCCTGCCCCTTCAGCTCGGCGGTCCAGGCCCGGTCGAGATAACGGGCCGGCCGGGTGGTCACAATCTGCAGGTCCACATCCGACCACGGGTCCGCCGGCTGGCCGGCGCCGGACAGCGCGCGGGCGTGCGAGCCGAAGACGGCCGCCACCCGGATGTCCGGCTGCGCCTGCATCCACTCGCGCAGGGAATCCAGCAGGGTCACCATGAGCGCAGCGAAAGGAGGATCTCGGTGCCTTCCATGCCGGGCCCCGCGTGAATCTCGCCGTGATGCAGGCGCAGGATTTCCTTGGCCAGAAAGACCCCGAGCCGCCCCTGGTTGGGCACCGCCCCTTCCACCGGCTCGGGCAGGATGCCCTCGAGCTCGAGCCGCTTGCCCTTGAGCGAAAACAGCACCGTCTGGTCCGCGCCGCTGCCGGTCGAGCGCACCTGCAGGCCCAGCTCCCGCGCCCCGAGCTCCCCGCGGTTCTCGGTGATGGTCGCGATCAGCGAGCGCAGGGCAAAGTCCAGCAGCCGCTTGCTCACCGCCAGCACCACCGGGTCCGGGCCCACCTCGACGCGCACCCCAAGCGCATGGCCGACCGTCTGCGCGAGCTCGCGGAGGTCGGTCGGCGCCACCTCGGGCTCGTGCAGGGCGTGCATCAGCCCGACGTGCTTGTTCAGGGTCTCAAGCTGCGCAATGTCCCCCTTCACCGTCTCCAGCAGCGGGGCCGTCAGCGGCTGCTCCGGGGGGCACTGGCGGAAGGTCGCGAGGGACACGAGCGCGTTGCCCAGCTCGTGGCTGAGGGTCAGCGAGAGCTCGCGCAGCAGGTGGCGGCGGTTGGCGCTCAGACGCGTGGCGGCATCGTGCACCTCGCCGCTGGCCTCCTCCCAAAACGCCCAGGCCCCGCCCGTCTCGGCCACGCGGCCCGCGCTCGCGCGGAAGGGCTGCCCGGCCGCCGGCGCCACGCGGCAGACCTCGCGCGACCGCCGCGCCTGGCCAATCAGGTCGCGCACCACCAGCGGCACGTGGCGCGGGACGCCCTCGTCGGGCCCCAGGACCAGCGTGCTCGGGAAATACTTCGCCCCCAGCCGGGCCTGCTCCGCCAGCTGGTGCAGCCGGCTCAGCTGGCCGGACTTCGCCAGAAAATGCCGCAGCAGCCGCGCAAAGAACACCGCGCGCGTCCGGTCCGCCTCGTCGTAGGGCTCGCCATCGTCGCGCACCCCGAGCGCGATCAGGCCCAGCAGGCGGCCGTTGTCATGGATCGGGGCCAGCAGCCGGGCGCCCCAGAGCGCGAGGCGGTTGCGCACCGCCAGCTCCGCCACCGGATCGGCCGGGCCCTCCCAGCTCGCCCCGTCAATCACCGCCGGATGGCTCTCCAGCAGGGCCACCAGCGGGTCGTCCGCCGGAAAAAACGAGGTGCCGCGGTCCGCCCGGAACCCGTCCGTCTCCCGCAGGAAAAACACCGCGTGCGACGCCCGCAGCAGCTGGCGCGAGGCCCGGCGGAACTCCGCGATCAGGCGGTCGCGCGTGTCGAGGTTCTCCACCGCGCCTTCGAGAAAATCCCACAGCTCGGCCGCGTCGCCGGCCCCGGCGGCCCGGACGGGCGGGCGGGCGGGCTCGGCCCGGCGCGCCTTTTCCGTCAGCAGCGCCACCATCGACTGCTGCTCCGCCACCTCCTCCAGCAGGGGCAGCAGCTCCCGCAGCCGGGTCGTGCTCTCCTCGTACGAAAGATACACGCGGGCCCGGCCCGTCATGCGCGCCTGCTCAAACGGCAGGCTGCGGGGCTCCCCGACGTAGAGCGTCGGGCTCCGCGCCAGCGCGGGGGGCAGGCTCGCCTCCACCGCCGCATCCAGCACCACCACGGCGGAAAACCCGGGCGAGGTGCCCGACGGGAAGCTCGCCGGCGTCAGCCGCAGCGCGCTCCGCCCCGGCGGCAGCTGCCGCTCCCACGCGTCGGCGAGGACGGAGTCGGCGGTCGCGAGGATGACTAGGCTTGGCATGGGAAGACGATGCGGAAGGTGGCGCCGCGTCCCGGCTGGGCCGGATCCACCGAGATGGTCGCGTCGAGACCCGCCAGAATGTCGCTGCAGATGGCGAGTCCAAGCCCAAAGCCGGAGGACTTGGTGGATTGGAAGGGCTGGAACAGCCGGGGCCGGATCTCCGGCGCGATGCCCGGCCCGCTGTCCTCCAGCTGGACCTCGACGCCCCGGGGCACGTTGCGGGTGGACAGCTTCACCCAGCGCTCGCCCGGCTGCCCCTCGAGGGCCTGGATGGCGTTGAAGCAGAGGTTGAGCAGCACCTGCTTGGCCGCCGACGCATCCGTGTACACCCGGTCGGGAGTGGCCTGGAGGTCGAGGAGGAACGGGATGCGTTTGTCCACGGACTTGGCCGCGACCAGCTCGAGGGTGGAGCGCAGCACCGGGTGGAGCTCGATCAGCTGCGCCGCGTAGACCCGCGGCGAGGCGAGGTCGAGGAGCTGCTCGGTCAGCCGGTCGATGCGCGTGACCTCGTCGCCGATCAGGCGGAAGAACTTGTCGCGGAAGACCGGGTCCTGGTAGTGCTGCGGCAGCAGCTGCACAAAGGCCTTGATCGAGACCAGCGGGTTGCGGATCTCGTGGGCCAGGCTCGCGCCGAGCAGGCCGACCGTCGCCAGCTGCTCGGCGCGCTGGGCCTTGAGGGAGAAATGGGCGCGCTCGAGCGCGTTCTCGATGATCGACGCGAGCTCCATCAGCTGCGTCACCTGCGGATAGGTGAAGGGCTGGCGCGACGCCGCCACGCCGACCCCGACGAGCACGGTCAGGGTGGGCCCCTCCCCCACCACCACCACGCCGAGGCTATGGGCCGCGAGGAAGCGCCCGAGCTCGAGACGTTCCGGGGTGGCCTTTTCCCGCGCGAGCCGCTCGGGGGTGGCCCAGCGGATCGCCCGCAGCGTCTGCAGGATCGGGGAGTTCTCGGGCAGCTCGACCCCGCCGCCGCGCAGCGGGCCGGCCGCGCCGGAGATCACCAGCGCGTGGTCCGTGTGGCCCCAGCCCTTCAGGACGGTGAGAAAGGCCTGCTCGAGGTTGTCCACCCGCACCTCGCGCCGCGACACCGCGTACGCCGCCTGCCGGACCGCGGAGTCCTGGGCGTAGAACTGGAACATGGGGCTGATCCAGCCGTGCAGCGCGGTGGCGAACCAGAGGGCCAGCGCGGTGGTGACGATGAAGGCGAAGGGCTCGGGCAGCACCAGCCCGAGCACCAGGTCCCCGACGTAGGCCGCCCCCGCCACGATCGTGACCAGGGCGATCTTCTGCAGGCCCACCTTGATGATCTGCCGCGCGTCGAAGATGCGGTGGGTCGTGATCGCGACGACGGTGGCGGTGTAAAACGCGAGGATGACCAGGGGCTGCAGCCGGATCAGCACGGGGAGCGCCAGCAGCGCCCGCATCGCCATGAGCAGCACCACGGCCGAGGCGGTGACCGCGCCGCCGAGCATCAGCACCTGCAGCTCGAGCCGGGCCACGCCCTTCTGCGCACGCATCTGGCGCACGGTCTCCTGGGTCAGCAGGCCGTAGAGGACGACCAGTCCGACAATGAAGACATAATAGCCCAGGCCGTAGATCTGCTTCTCCGCCACGCTGTGGGTGATCCGGCCCGGGATGAACCAGTCGGTGAAGCAGATCCCCGCGATCAGCGCGGTGGCCAGCGTCCACCAGCGACTGCTCCACAGCCGCCCGGCCAGCGACTCGTGCCGCCCGCTGACGGTCTCCTTCACCAGCCAGAGCTGCAGGATGATCAGCGCGCCCACCGCCGAGGTCATGCGCAGCCAGAAGAGGCCGTGGGTCAGGTCGGTCACCGCCTGGTAGAGGCAGCCGAGCCACAGCGCCACGTGCAGGGAGGCGCTGAAGAAAAACCGGTTGATCGGCCGCTGCGGGTTCGACCAGATCGCGGCAAAGCCCACGACCACCGCGGCGATCGCGGCCAGCAGGGCCGGGTAGAGGGTTATCGGGTGAGGACCAGGCATGCGTTGGTGCCGGACAGCCCGTGGGCGTTGACCAGCGTGTTTTCATGCCCCACGAACCGGGCCTGGCCGCTGAGGTTCAGCGCGCAGGCGGGGTCGGGGTGCTCCCAGTTCACGGTCGGCGGGATGGCGCCGCGGGCCAGGCCCAGCGCCGCGCAGCCCACCTGGATCGCCCCCGCCGCCCCGAGGGGATTGCCGATCGCCCCTTTGAGCGACACGGCCGGGATGGCGGCCAGCTCCGGCCCGAAAAATTTCCCGAGCATGTCCGCCTCGGCGGCATCGAGCACCTTGTGGCCGGGCCCCCAGGCGCTGACGCATTCGATCTGGCCCGGCCGCAGGCTCGAGTTGGCCAGCGCCAGTCGCATCGCCTCCGACAGCCCCGCGCAGGGAAACGTGGCCGGATCCGACGCGTAGCCATAGCCCCCGACGTAGGCATAACCCGGGCGGGGGCTCTCCTCCGGCTCCAGAATCAGGACACAGGCGCCCTCCCCGATCACGCCGGTCGTGCGCCACAGGTCAAAGGGGCGGCACTGCCGCTCGGGATGCTCCGGGTTGCCCGGGGCCAGCCCGGCCAGCTTGAGCTCCAGCATCGGGTGGAAATAGAGCGGGGCCTCGGACCCGCCGCAGACGGCAATGTCCGTCTCGCCGTGCGCGATCATCTCCGCCGCCCGGCCGATCGCGTCCAGCCCGGAACAGCAGGCGCTCTGCAGCGACATGGTGCGGGTGGTCCCGCCGATCGCATCGCCCACCGTGGCCCCGATCGCGCTGACCAGCGCCGTGGCCACCGAGGTGGGTAGGGCGTTGATCGGCCCCTTGCGCACGATGATGTCCACCCCCTTGTTGATCACCCCGAAGTCCATCAGGGTCGCCCCGATCATGACCAGCGGGTTCTGCCCGCGCAGCTTCGGCAGCGTCAGGCCCGCGTCCGCCGCCGCCAGCGCCGCCGCCGCCAGCGCAAACTGGCTGTGGCGCGGCATGCGCTTGCTGTTGGCGCCGCTGACATAGTCGTCCAGCCGGAAGCCCCGGACCTCGGCCGCCACGAAGGCCCCGGCCTCCTCCGGGAACTTTTTCGCCGCGGTCACCCGGCTGACCGGCTCGAGGATGCCCTGCCAGAACGCCTCCTTGCCAATCCCGGCCGGGGTGACGAAACCGAGCCCGGTGATTTTTACGCGGCGGCGTTTCATGGCGCGGTCAGTCCGCCGCCGGGAAGCTCATGCGGACCGTCGAGCCCTGGCCAAGCGTCGAGGTGAAGCTCATCGTGGCGCCATGCGACCCCAGCAGGTGCCGGCAGATGCTCAGCCCGAGCCCGGTGCCGTTCTTCTTGCTGCTGAAGCCGCCCTTCAGCGCCCGGGCCACCCCGTCGGCATCCAGCCCCGCGCCGTTGTCGCCGATGGTCAGCTCGATCCGGTCGCCCGCGCGGACCACCGCCACCGCGATCCGGTCGGCGCCGGCCTCGAGGGCATTCTTGAAGACGTTCTGGAACACCCGCATCAGCTCGAATTTCGAGCCCTGGATGGCCGCCTGCGTCAGCCCGGCAAACTGGATCGCCACGGAACTGAAGAACACCACCTGCTGCACGTCGCGCGCGACCGCCACGAGGTCCAGCCGCGCAAACTCGGCGGTCTGCCGCGACGACCGGCGCCAGTTCTCGGAGAGATGGTGGCAGTACTCCGCCGCCCGTTCCACCATGCCCGCGTAGTCGAGCAGCCGGCGGCCGCGCTCGGGGTCCACCGCCCCGACGATCCGGGCCTCCTCCACCAGCAGCGCGGCGTAGCCGATGACCACCGTGAGGGGATTGTTCAGGTCGTGCACCAGCTCCACCGAGGCCCGGCCCTGCCAGATCTGCGGCTGCTTCTGTTCGATCTCCCGCTGGAGCGCGGCGTTCAGCTCGTGCGCCGCCGCGTTCATCTTCGCCTGCTGGCGGCGCAGCTGCGTCGCCGCGGTCTGCTTCCGGGCGGCCTCCATCAGCTCCGGCAGGTCCGGCGGCTTGCGGAGATACTGGTTCGCCCCCGCCAGCATCGCCTGCTGCGCGGTGCTCAGCGTGCCATAGCCCGTGAGCATGATCACGGAAACCTCCGGGTCGATCTTGCGCAGCTCCTCCAGCGCGCGGATGCCGTCCATCTCCGGCATGCGGATGTCGAGCACCACCAGGGCGAAGGCCTTCGCGCGCAGCTTCGCCAGCGCCTCGGCGGCCCGCTCCGCCGTTTCCACCGTAAATTCCGTCGAGAGGGCAAACGCGATCGATTCCCGCGGTCCGTACTCGTCATCCACCACCAGGACCAGGGGCTTGGCGGCCCCCGGGTCGCCCGGCGGGGTCGGGCTGGCTAGCATACGTCGGCCCGGGGCAGGGAGGTCCGCCCATCGTCAGGCAAATTACTGTTACCGAGCATGACACGTGTTTGCAGAGGGGGTTTCGGGTGTCAAGAGACGCATCTGGGATTGATTTACCACGGCCAGCCCCGGACAATCGTCCGGTGGATTTCATCCTCACTGCTCTCGCCGCCGCCGCCCTCGCCGGGGCTTTTGTCTGGGTCCTCCTGCGCGGCCAGCAGGCGGCCGTCGCCGAGCGCCTGCGCGCCAGCGAGGCCGAGAACCTCCGGCTCAACACCGAGCTGGCGGGGCTCCGCGCCGAGGCCGCCCGGCTCGCCACCCAAGCCACCCAGCTCACCACCCAGCTGACCGCCGAGCGCGACGCCCAGCTCCGCCTCACGAACGAGTTCAAGGCCCTCTCCGCCGACGCCCTGAGCCGCAACAACACCTCCTTCCTCGCCCTGGCCCGCGAGTCCTTCGCCCAGCTCCAGCAGCAGTCCAGCGGGGACCTCGACAAGCGCCAGCAGGCCATCGATGCGCTCGTCAAGCCCCTGCGCGAGTCGCTCCAGCAGGTCGACGCCAAGATCGCCGCGATCGAGAACGCCCGCCAGGAGGCCTACGGCTCCCTCACCCAGCAGCTCAAGGGCCTCGCCCTCGCCCAGACCTCCCTCCAGTCCGAGACCACCAAGCTCTCCCGCTCCCTGCGCTCCACCAGCACCGCCGGCCGCTGGGGTGAAATCCAGCTCCAGCGCGTCGTCGAGCTCGCCGGCATGGTCGAGAACGTCGACTTCATCCAGCAGGAGGCCGCGGGCGACGTGCGGCCCGACATGATCATCCGGCTGCCCGGCGGCAAATCCATCGCCGTCGACGCCAAGGCCCCCATGCAGGCCTACCTCGAGGCCCTCGAGGCCAGCGACGAGTCCGTCCGCAAGGCCAAGTTCATCGAGCACGCCCGCATCGTCCGCGGGCACATCGAGGCCCTCGGCGCCAAGTCCTACTGGAAGAACATCCAGCCCTCGCCGGAATTCGTCGTGCTCTTCATCCCCGGCGAGGCCTTCTACAGCGCCGCCCTGCGCTACGAGCCCGACCTCTTCGAGCGCGGCACGAGCGTCGGCGTCATCCTCGCCTCCCCCGCCACCCTGATCGCCCTGCTCAAGGCCGCCGCCTACGGCTGGAAACAGGAGGCCCTCTCGCGCAACGCCGACGACATCCGCAAGCTCGGCCTCGAGCTGCACGAGCGGGTCGCCACCGTCGCCAAGAACCTCGACGAGCTCGGCCAGCGCCTGCAGCAGGCCGTCGCCGCCTACAACAGCACCATCTACCAGACCGAGAGCCAGGTGCTCGTCACCGGCCGCAAGCTCGAGAAGCTCGGCGCCGGCAGCGAGAAAAAGATCATCGAGCCGCGCCTGGTCGACGAGATCCCGCGCCCCCTGACCGCGCCCGAGCTGAAGCCGTAGCGCCGCTCCCGCCCGCCCGGCCGGCCCCATGGAATCCCCCGCCCCACCCGCCCTCGCCGGCACCTGGCAGATCGTGAAGGCGGAGCTGGCGGGCGAGGAGATGCCCGCGTTCGTCGCCCGCCAGATCGAGGTCGAGTTCGCCGCCGACACCTACACCGTCCGCTTCGCCGGCGAGGTGTCCGACCACGGCACCTACACCCTCGCGCCCGCCGGCCGCCACGCGGGGCTGCTCCTCGCGGGCCTCACCGGCTCCAACGCCGGCCGCTCCATCCCGGCCCTCTACCAGCTCGCCGGCGACCGCCTGCGCGTCTGCTACGGACTCGACGGGGTCCGCCCCGGCGGCTTCGCGACCGGCCCCGGCCAAAACCTCTACCTCGCGACCTACCGGCGGAAAGTTTCCTAGGACGGGAGGACCGGGACGCCGCCGCCCCCCTCCGGCGTTGCCAAGCCCCGCCCCCCGGCCACTGTTTCCCGCCACCGGCCATGCACGTCTCGCACCTGTTCCTCTACCCGGTGAAATCCCTGCGCGGCCTCGCCGTGCCCGCCGCGGACATCGACGTCCTGGGCTTCGCCGGCGACCGGCGCTTCCTCGTGGTGGACGAGTCCGGCCAGTTCCTCACCCAGCGCACCCTGCCGCGCCTGGCCCTCATCACGACCGCCCTCACCGACCGCGACCTCATCCTGCGCGCCCCCCACGGCGGCTCCTGCGCCGTCCCGCGGCGCGCCACGGGCCCGTCCGAACTCGTTTCCGTTCGCGTCTGGAAAAGCACCGGGCTCCTCGCCGAGGACTGCGGCGTGGAAATCGCCGTGTGGCTCTCGGACTTCCTCCGCACGCCCTGCCGGCTCGTCCGCCTCGGTGAAAAGTTCACCCGGCCCGTCCTCTCGCCCGGCCCGTCCCGGCCCGGCGACCTCGTGAACTTCGCCGACGGCTACCCGTTCATGGTCCTCAGCGAGGCCTCGCTCGCCGACCTCAACGCCCGCCTCGCCGAGCCCCTGTCGTTCGACCGCTTCCGCCCCAGCTTCGTCGTGAGCGGCTGCGCGGCGTTCGCCGAGGACACCTGGACCCGCTTCCAGGCGGGCGGCGTCACGTTCCGCGCCGCGGGCCCCTGCGCCCGCTGCCGCGTCACGACCACCAACCAGCTCACCGCCGAGCGCGGCCCGGAACCGCTGCGCACCCTCGCGACCTATCGTCGCGACTCCGACGAGCCGACCGACGTCAACTTCGGCCAGAACCTGATCCACGAGACCAAGTCCGGCACGCTGCGCGTCGGGGACGAGGTCGTGCTGCAGTAGCGGGTGATCGCGGCGGCCCCCGCGGCGTTGGCGGGCAGATGTGGCTGCGGAAGCTGACGAAGTAGGGGCGGATTTGGCGGCGGCGATCGGTCGTCACTGCTTCCAGAGCAGCACGATGCCCTGCGCCCGGTGGCGGAAAAGATTCCGCAACACCCGGAGCATCCCGAGAAATTTTTTGCCGCGCAGGTCGCTGGGGCCGGTCGCCTTCGCATAGGCGGGACGATAGACGAAGCGCATATGGTCCCACGCCCACGGCAGGACGGTGTGGCGGCGGAAGCCGGCGGCGCGCGCGCGGTGGATGATTTTCCGGGGCGGCATGTCCTTTTCGTGGACGCCAAACTCCTGGACCGCGCGGATCGATGTGGCCGACTGGCTGTGGCCGTCGCCCGGCTCAATGCAAATCACCGTTCCGTCCGGAGCGAGGGCCGCATAGGCCGCCCGCATCGCGGCGTCCTCCGATTCGGCGTGGTGGAGCGCATCGTGGAAGATCACATAGTCTGCCGGCGGATCGATCTTCACCTCCTCGTAATCAGCGACGCGAAACGAGGCGTTGGGAATCTGCCGCTCCTGGCGCAGTTGCTCGGCAATCGCGATCGCGTCGGGCGAGATGTCGACGCCGACCACCTCGTAGCCGCGCTCGGCAAAGATCAGGCTGAGCCAGCCGGTGCCGCAGCCAAATTCGACGACCCGCGCTGGGGCGGGCCGCATCAGCGAGAGAAAGACGCTGATGTTGATCAGGTAATGGTTGCAGTTCTCGTCGCTGAACGGCTTGCGCATCGCGTGCAGCCGGCCGGCCTCGCCGATCCGGGCGAAATATTCGCGCTCGCCCTGCTTGGGATCGGGCCTCGGGGGATGGTCTTCGGATGAAACGGCTGGCATGGATGAGGAAAATCGCCGCGATGGTTTCCAGATCGCAGGAAAAGGCGAGCCACGGCTTTTGCCGGTCGCGCCCAAATGAGACTAATGGCCCGTTTCTTGCGGTGCGCCCTCAAGGCGGAGCCTGCGATGGGACGACGCGGCGCCAGAACGGTACGTCCCGGTTCGCGTGGATTTTTTCCCATGGCCCGGCCAAACGTTGTCCCAACGCCTCTTCTTCTTCAAAGGCGAACAGCACGGCAACCCATGGTCGTTTCGGGTCGGTCGCAATTCGCTCGCGCGATGGGATGGGGCGCCGCGGCAGTTGCAAAACTTGGCCGTGAGGGGCAGCAGACGGGATTTGGGACGAAGGGCGAGTGGGATTTTTGTCGTGGCCCTACCGTAGTATAGCGAAAGGGCACCCCTAAGTCAGCCCCGACAAGGGGGCGACTCGCGTTTTGGGTGCACCGGCACGGTGCCTCAAACGCACATCTTGCTCTGCCCCTATATCAGTCTGTCCCTACCCGCCCACGTCCTGACTTGGTCTTTGCTCTGTGCTTTTTCGACTGAATCATCCGCACCTTCTGACCACGGCTCTTCTGTCGACTTCGCCGGCGACTTTTTGCCTGTTCGTCCTGCCTCACCG
>SESF01025542.1_pt1 | contig 18390 bp, 11 predicted proteins | sample 3171521 | NCBI WGS metagenome assembly SESF01 (sample SAMN10866945, study PRJNA518727) | freshwater metagenome | biome: subpolar coniferous forest; feature: holomictic lake; material: water; isolation source: holomictic Lake 227, 6 m and 8 m depth | place: Canada: near Kenora, Ontario | collected...
TCTGCAAACGGAGATCGTCTTTTCCTCTTCGTCAGGAATGGCGAAGTGACGTTCGACGACATCAAAGTCCGGCCTCTGCTCTCCCAGCCTAAGCCGAGAGCCATTCAACCCATTCCTGGTCGGCAGAGGCAATAGAAAAGAGCGAGAGGGATCCAATACGCTGGTCCAGCTCGCGATGAGCTACCACGGCGACCGGGTCACTCTCTTTCGGAACGGCAACGAATACGAATTCGTAGCGGCTGGTGCGCAGGAACTTACCAACCCCCGCGACCAGTCCGCGGTCGTCCCGCCCCATCACCCTGACACCCCCGCCGGGCCGGTCCTCGATCCGGTAGCCCTCGGGCCCGACGTCGGTGGCCGTGGCCAGTTCGACGACGAGCGGCGCATCCCCGGCCTTGACGACCCGCCCGTCGCTGCGATCCGCCACCTGGCGGGCAAACACGCGGGCCAACTGCACGACCACCGGCCCGGCTTGCGGGGGCAGTTGCAGCCGCACGACCTTCCCGGTCGCCGGCGCGGCGGCAAAGGTGACGGGGACGAGGCCTGCGACTGTCGCGAGCACGCGGGCGATGTGCCCAATAGTGTCCGTTCTGCGCCTTTTGATTGGAGAACAGGCTTCCAGCCCGTGATGGCAGACAGCGCGTCCCGCCTGTCGGCCGATGAAACGACAGGCGGGAAGCCCATCGGACAAGACAGTCGGAACGCCTGTCCTCCTGCTAAACTGACAGTACTTGGCGATGCGCTAAATGACAGGAAATCCCATGATCATAGTTCGGATGGTGGGAGTGGGTTGGTTGGTGGTGGATTGAGGAGTTAGACGTTATACGTTAGAAGCTATTAGGGAAGAGATACGTTGTGGCGGCGGTCGGCGTGACAGAGGTCGGCTGACATGGATCTGCTGCGGTGGTGGGGTTCCCAACCGCCGCAACTGCTGCTGGCGGAGAACGCGATGGAGAAAGTCCTGCTGCTCTCCACCGATCTGCCGGTCCAGCAGGTCGGCAGGCTTACCGGCTTCCCCAACGCGCAGCATTTCAGCATCCGGTTCCGCAAGATGGCCGGCCAATCGCCGCGCGCCTTCCGCAGGAACCCCCGGCGCCGCTTTGGCGAACTCAATCCCCAGGAGGAATAGTTCCGTCGCCTGATAGATGGATCGGCGACTTATCTGATCGAGTCGGTTCATGGTGCAGGGACCGGGCGGGTGGCGCCGGTCGCGGCCGATTCAAGCGCGGCGGTGAACAGGCGATGGCTGAGATGGGTTTCGGCAGGCGTAACGCAGCCAGCGAATTGCCTGAGGCGTTTGCCGGTCGCGAGTTCGTGGACAAATGCAGCCCACATCTGGAGGATCGAGTCGGTGAATCCGAACTCAAAGATGCCGCCCGTGATGGTTCTGAACGACGGGGAGTAGCCGACCTGCACGGCCCGGAACGCCTGCTCGCCGCCGTCGAACTCCAACACCTCAACCACGTTGGGGTTGGCGCTCGACCAGCGCGCCGAAGCGCGTGTGCCAAGCACTTCGGTAAACCAGGTGTTCTTCTGGCCCGGCGCTATGCGCTGGGTCTTGATGGTCAGTGGAAACATCTCTCCCTCCGCCCCATCCTTTGCCTCGCACAAGAGGGTGGCGTTGTCCCAGGTCTTGCAAGGCACCCTGCCCCCTTTGCCGTCCGGCCGCTCGGAAACGATCTTCGAGAGGATCGCCCGCACGTTGACGGGCTGCCACCCTGCTCGGAAGGGGACGTGGCAAGCATGCATCCCCAAGTCGCCCATGCAGCCGTATTCACCGTTGAACTCGACCATCCGCTTCCAGTTCATCGGCTTCTGCGGGTCGAGGTCGCTCGAGTGCAGGAACCCGGTGTTGACCTCGATGATTCGTCCGAAGGTCCGGCGCTCGATCATCTCACACAGCCTTTGCATGGCTGGGAAGAACGGCGACTCCGAAGAACAGCGCACGAAGACTTGGGGATGCTCGGCGGCGCAATGGAGGATTGCCTCGTTAGCGGCGCGATCAATCCCAAACGGTTTCTCACCCATCAAATGCTTCCCCGCGCGAATCGCTGCGCAGTAAATCTCCTCATGGAGATGATGCGGCACCGCCACATAAACCGCCTCCACCTGCTTATTGGCGAGCAGGTCGCGATAGTCCTCGGTGAATTGCGCCGCCGATGGGATGTTATCGTGATACCACGAGTGAATCTGGGGGTTCTTGTCGCACAGCGCGACCACTACGGGCCGGGCGGGCATATCCAGCAGATGCCCCCAACGGGCGGCGGCGCTGGCGAACTCCCGCCCCATCAACCCGCCGCCGATGATGCCGAAACGGATGGTTTTCACGGTCTAATACCCCAATTGTTTTTCGGTTTCGCCGATGGATTCCTCGATGATCTCCAGGCCTTTGATCAGCGTGTCGTCGTCCATGACAATCGCCGGGCTCATCCGCAGAATATGGCCAGCCGGAATCCACGCGAGACCTTTGGCGAATGCCTTTTGATAAACGAGCCTGCCTGCCTCATCGAACGGCGTCTTTGCCTTGCGGTCCTTGACCAGTTCCACGCCCATCAAACATCCCTTGGCGCGTACATCACCTACGATGGGATGCCGCTCCATCATCCCACGCATATATTTAATGGCCAGCGCCTCAAGATGAGCGGCTCGCGCCAGCAGGTTTTCCTCTTCGATCACCTCCAAGCACGCGAGCGCGGCAGCGCAGGCCATGGGGTTGCCGCCGTAACTCGACGACGCGGAGATCTTCTCGATGCTCTCCTTGTATGGCTCGCGCACGCAAACCGCCGTCACCGGGAAGCCGTTGCCGAATCCCTTGCCGAGCGTCACGACATCAGGCAGGACGTTCCAGTGTTCGCAGGCCAGCCACTTGCCGGTGCGGCCCATGCTTGTTAGAACCTCGTCCGCCATCAGCAACATCTTATGGCGGTCGCACAGGTCGCGCAGCTTCGGCAGGAAATCATCCGGCGGCATGACCGATCCGCCCCAGCCCTGGATCGGCTCCAACACGAAGGCGGCCACCATGCGGGCCGTGCCGCGTGCGAGATATTCCTCGTAGAAGGTGATGTAGGCGTCGGTGTCGATGGTGCCGTCGGCCTTGGTCCAGTGCGGGCGGTAGGGATTGGGCCGCGGCACCAGGTGGCTGCCGGGAACGCGGTTCGGCCCGTTGACCAAGGAGGAAAATTCCGCCAGCGAAACCGCGCCGAGCGTCTTGCCATGGAAATCATTGAAGCACGAGATCATCTCGTGCCTGCCCGTCGCCGCGCGGCAGACGCGCAAGCCCGCCTCGACCGCCGCCGTGCCGCAATCGTAAAGCTGGAAGCCGTTGAGATCACCGGGCAACGTGGCGGCCATCTTTTCCATCAGGCGGGTCTTGATCTCGGTGGTGAAGTCGTGGCAGTTCATCAACCGCCCGGCATACTTTTGCACCTGCTCGGTCACCTTGGGATGACAATGGCCCAGGGTGGTGACATAGATGCCCGAGGAGAAATCAATATATACATTGCCGTCCACGTCGGTCATCGTGCAGCCGTGGCCGGACTCGAAGGCCACCGGGAATAATTTCACCTGGCTGCTCAGGCCTTTGAAATACTTCGTGCAGCGGGCATGAACCGCGTTGGATTCCGGGCCGGGCGGCACCACCTTGATGGCCGGAACTTGTGTCAGATCAACTTTGGCCCAGGCGGGCGATGGGATTGGTGTTTTCATGAGCATTTTCAGAGCAAGGCAAACCGGTTCAGCCGGCAGAACGCCTTCAGTTGTTCGGTCGTATTGCCATACGAAAGGATGTAATGCTGGCACGCGACCTTTTCGGCGAAGTCCTCGACGGGGGTGTCAAGGATGATTTCAAGACTGGGCAATTGCGGCGCGGGCGGCAGCCAGCCGGCTTCCTCCCACTGGCGCGGCGCGACGGCGGTCCCGGTGACGGCGTGGATCGCGTAACCTTGGTCATAGGGCAGAAACCGCGAGAGAGTCACAGGCCCGGTCTTCACCTTGGAAACATTCAACACACCCTCGTTGAAGCTGCCGAAACGCGTGGGGCGCACACGGACGTCTCCGTCCACCACGGCGGCGGGAACGTAGTCCGGCACGCCGACGAGCAGGCGGTCTTCCATGAACTCATAGAATTCAAAATACGGCGCCGCCTGGTCCGTTAGAGCACGCACGATGAGCTGGGTCACCGATCCAAGCGTGTCGTTTTCCGGAGTGGTCGGCAGATTCAGTTCGTCGGATATCAGCATCAGGATCATCGCCGGCGGCAGCTTCAGCAGTTTCTTCATACCGTCCACATCGATGAGCGAAACCACGTCGTAGTGCCGTTCCTCGATGATCGTCTTAAGCGCGAGATAATACCGCGCGCTCATTTCCAACGTCCGCGCTTCGGCGGGATTCTCAAATTTCCATACGCGCTTGACCTTTTCCACTACGGCCTGTACCTCGGCAGTGGCCACGAGTTCAGCGCGTTGCACCATGTCGAGCATCTCGAAGACCTCGACTTCCACGCCGAGGGCTTTTTTCAGCGAGACACCGTCGCAGAGTGTCGCATAGAGGTTCATGTCGCGGTATCCCATCATGCCGATCTTGGCGCGCTGCAGCACGCGCGTGGCGCTCACGGCTGAGAGGAAATTCTTGATAGGCCCGATCTTCGGCGGGCTGCCCGGGCAGTCGTAAACGAAGGTGAAGCGGTAGCCGAGATCCTCCATGGTTTTGCGCAGCGCGGTGGTTCCGGCCTGGTCGGCGGTGGTGATGAGGCGCCCGTTTTCATAGTAGCCGGCAAGTCCCCAGAGCAGCATCGGCAAGTGTTTGAACTCGCTGATGATGCTGATGACGGCATGGGTGGGAATCCATCCCGCGATGCACACGACCACCACGTCCATGCGCTTGGCGGACAAATCGGCGATCGCCCGCCGCACGTCGTTGCCGGCGGGATCGTCGCTCACCGGTGGCGTTTCCAACAAGGTGATGTCCAGCCCCGCCAGGATGGCACGGGCGGCAGCGCATTTCTTGCCGATGATTTCGCGTGGTGTGTTCACCTCGCCGAATCCGACAAATCCAACAGTTATGTTTTTCATGATGATAATATCCTATAATATGTAGCAAAATTCATTTCTCCCACAGTTCCGCGATGGCCTTGACGCTCGCATCCACCAGCATACGGCCGCCCTCGGGGCCGATTGAGCCGTTGATGATGAGCGCACTGTAGCCGCCGGCCGCCATCGCCCGGGCGGTGGGCAGGTAGCGGCCGGTATCGCAGGCCAACTGGACCAGGAACGTCCGCTTCGCCCGGCTGCGCGCGATGATCCTCTGGCCATAGTCGAGGAACAACTCGAAGGGATTCGTCACGAAGACGCAATCGCCCAGCCGCAAGGCGTGAAGTTCCATGAAGTATGTCGGCGCGGCGTCCTGGGTTTCATACCGTGTGACGACCGCCTGCGCGTTTTCCAGCAACACGAAATCCAGTTCCTTGTTGTCGAACGGCCCGTGCCGCTGGCGTTTCTCGCCGGCGTGGGTATCGGCGACAAAGCGGGCGAACAACTCCTTGGAGGCGGTGGCTTCGTCCGGAAAGTCGCGGATCAAGCGTTGCACCTCGGCGCGCGCCGCCTGGTACTCCGCCGGGGTTGCCCGGTGAACAGGCAGCTTAAGTTGAGTGATGGAATGTTTGAGCACCGGGGCGCGCGCGCTGTGATCACGTGCCGCCGCGTACCCATCGGCCACGGCTTTTTCCAGGCGGTCCGCGATGGCGACCATGCCGCTCTCATCCCAGTAATTGACCTCATCCTTGGATTGCGCCGGGAGATTGCGCGGCGATTGGCAACCGGCGGCGCTCACCTGCGGGAGCAGCTTCACCTGCGTGCCGTAAGCGGCATGGATGCGCGTGCGCAGCTCGCCGAAGAAATCAGCGGTCAACAGGTAACCCGCTTCCATCACCTGCGCCGCACAAGCGACATTGACAACCACGCCGGTCAACCGGCCGTCCTCATCCCAGGTAAAGAGCAGCCTTACCTCGGGATCGTTGCCGCCTTCCAAGCCGATGAAATCCTCACGGTCCGTCGCGCCATACATCATCGCGTTGCCGTCCGCATAAAGCATCCGGCGGCAAAATCCCACCGTCGCGTAGGCGCTCGCCGCGCCCACCCGGCCCGGCTGCCGGGCTTGCCACGCGTTGATCACGGCGCGCACCGTGCGTTCGAGGAGGAAGGCGCGGATTTCCGCCGACTGCATCGCGCCGTCCGCCGGCTTCCACCAGCGGAACGGCACAAACCAGGACGGCGCGGTATGCACGTGCGTGGCGTTGAGAATGATCGCCTGCGGGTCGAGGTCGGCAACCTGGGCGCAGGCGCGCGTGCGGACTTCATCAAGGAAATCCTTGGCGACGTAAACGATGTCAACGGACACCATGACCACCTGCCCGCCGGCTCCGGCACCCGGCTGCTCCAGCGCCAGCGCCGACACCGCCAAGGGGTCGCGAACGCCCCGGGAGATCCGCTGATAATATTGCCCGATCAACTCCACCGGCTGCGCCGGCGTGATGTCCTGAATGTCCCAGCCTATCAGAAGTTTCATTGGTTACAAAATATGGTTGTGGTGTCCGCTTATTGTCCGTGAGTGATTATACATAGTCTGGTTGTTTTGTGACAGGATCCATGGAGATCCACCATCATTGCCGTCCGCCTCCCTTGGAACGCCCGACCATCCGGGTCATGGCCGCCCAGTCCGTCAAGCCGGAATGCGCATCGAGGCCGTAGAGACTGTTGCGTCCCGCGAGCATCGCAAAGCGTCCGGCTTTCTCAATCTCCAACCCTTTGAGCAACGCCGTGAGAAACCCGGCGATGGCACAGTCGCCCGCACCACAGGCGTTCTTGATTCGGCGCGGGTCGGCTGGAAACGATTCGACCCATAGCTTGCGTTGACTCCAGTTGTCCGCCGGCAATTTGAGCGCGGTGGTGGAGTTGAGCTTCACGATGTCGCCGGTCCGGATATACGCGCCGCGATGGCCGGCCTTGATCATCACCACCTTCACGCCCATCGCTAGAACTTGGGTCGCGAGTTGTTCGTAAAGTTCCTGCGGAATCGCATCCACCATGTCGCGGCCGGCCGCGCCGGCCAGCAAGCCGGCATATTGTTCCGGCTCCAACATGAAGAGGATTTCCTCGATGCTGGGCATGAAAATATCGACGCACGGCAACGTGTTGGCCAGGATTTTCCCCCAGTCGGCCTGGCCGGCCGGGCTGTCCGTATCCGGCAGTGTCATGTCCAGCGAAGTCGCCACGCCGAGCTTGCGAACCTGTTTGAACAGCTTTTTCAATTCCGCGCCTTCGGCGGCCCACAATCTTCGCATCAGCGGCGGATAGCCAAAATGAAAAAGGCGGCTTTGGGCGACTCTCAGGTAGTCAATATCCTTCGCCGTGAAAAAGGCATTGCTGCCCGGATCTTCAAAAAACATGCGGTCCATGCCCGGCGGCGCGAGGACAATGCCATACCCCGTGCCTGCGCGCCGGTTTATGCGGATGCCGCGGGTCGCGCCATGGCGTTTCAGTTCAGCCATCACGATCTCAGCCAACGCATCGCATCCCACGCAGCCCATCAACTCGACCCGCTGCCCGAATCGTTTCATGGCCAGTCCGGTGTTGGCAACCACGCCGCCGAGCGAAACACTCAATCCCTTGGTTTCGACGAGTTTGCCCGGTCGGAAAAACTCCACCGCCGGAATCGCCGGCCGGCCGGCGGCAAATCCCGGTGCAATATCCACGCCCAAATACCCCCCCACCACGGCGTCCAGTGCAATCGTTGTTTTTGAAGGCATCATGTGTTATTTGGTTTTTTATAGAACACGTATGAGCAGGTTATTCTTTTATGGCCGTAGGGACTCGAGCACCGCCGGCACCGTCTCCTGCCACGCCGGTGGAATGTCCTCGCTGATCATTAGACAAAATTTCCTCGGGCCGGCGTCCGCCACCATCTGGCGAATCCGCTGCTGGAGGATATTCCTTGGCTCGAGATACCAGCCCAGCGGCGGGTGCAGCCAGAGGAATTTGGCGGGCCAAAGTCCCCGGGCTTCCGCCACAGTCATGTTGCCCTCGGGTGCGGGAGTAAAAGAATCAATGCCGTCAATGTCCAGACTTGCGATGAGGTCGCTGATCGAGCGGAGCTTGCCGTCGTAATGAACCAACAGCCGTTTGTCGGCCGCATGGAGAATGTCAAGGATCTGGTGATACAACGGCACGAGTCGCTGCTGATAGCGCTGCCGCCCGATGGTTTCGATCGAAAGATTTTCCCACAGTTTGATGTAGCGGGCGGGCGTCTTGACCGCCTCTTTGAATTGCTGGAGCAGCAATTCGGTCATCAGTTCATGCACTTCCATGAGTTCCGGCAACTCGTCCGCCAGATCGAGGGCAAATTGTTCGAGCCCGACCAGATCAATCTGCAACTCCATCAGCGGCGTCCGCATCAACTGCCCGACCGTCACGCCGCCGTCGCCAAGCGCGGCCTCGGATTGCCGGAACGGTTCGGAGTCGGCCGTGAAACGCGAGCCTTCCAAGGCGCGCGCCAGAATCCGGTAGTCCTCCGGCGTCTTGACCAAATGCTCCCGCCGCCACTCGCCCAGATACCATTCGTGCAGTTCGCCGCGGTCGGTGATCCAACGCACGTCGCGGCGGACGCCCTGGTCGGTAGGCGTGGTGGACTCGATGACCTGGAGGTTAGGCCGCTCGATTTGGATCACCGGCGCGTGGTTGATCTGCCCCAACCCTTGAACAAAAAGCGATGGCCAGTCAATGGGGCGATGCTGCACGAACCAATCATAGACGGCATAGACCGGCCACTCCACCGGTTCACCAGCCAGCGCCGCCGCCATTCGATCTCGGATACTGGCAGCCGCCTGCGCGCTCTGCGCCACGGGCTGTTGTCCTGCAAATAGACTGGCAGTTTTCATAGTGCGGAGAAGTGGACGATTTTATTTCTTTTCCAAATGCAGCCAGTGCCCGCCGATTTCCTCCAAGGTTTTGTCCTTGGTCTCCGGCAATATCCGCCACACGAACGCCGAGCAGGCAAGGCAGATGCCCGCGAAAATCAGGAACGTGCCGCCGGGATTGCCGAAGGCGTTCTTGAATTCCTCCAGCACCATGGGAAATAAGTTTGTGGTGACATACGACGCGGCGAACATCAGTAGCGTGGCTAGCGACATGGCCTTGTTGCGAACCCGGTTCGGGAAAATCTCGGAGAGCACCACCCAGCTCAACGGCGCGAGCGTGAGCGTGAACGCGCCGGCAGCCATAAACATCCCCGCCAGCGTCACCAGCGGCGGCAGGGAAAAGGTGAAGCGCAGGAACATCAGGACGTGGCCGGCGGCCATCGCCATTGTGCCAAAAATCAGGATCGGGCGGCGGCCAAACCTGGCAGTCAGCCAGAACGCCACCACCGTGCATAGCGTGATCCAGCTCATCAGATACACGCTGTTGAGAATGGCATCCGGCGCGTTGGTGATGCCCGCCTCCATGAACAGCGTCGGCGCGTAAATCAGGATCATGTTCACACCGTTGATCTGCGAAAAAACCATGATCGCGATGCCGATGAGCACTGCCAGCCGCACGCCCCGCGCGAACAATTCTCGGATACCGCCGCTCTCCTCGCCCAACTCCACGCGGATTTCCTGCAACTCGCGCTCCGCCTGTGCGCGACCGTTGATCGTGGTTAGCACGCCGAGAGCTTCCTCGTGTTTTCCGTGCGCCGCCAGCCAGCGCGGACTGCGCGGCAGAAAGAACAGCCCGATCAGAAACGCCACCGCCGGCAGCGCCATCGTGGCGAACATCCAGCGCCAGTGACCGCCGAACGAAAATAGATACGTCACATAGACCGATAGCGACAGCCCGATGACAATCGCCAGTTGGTTGATGACCACCAGCCGCCCCCGCAGTTGGGCTGGCGACACCTCCGCGATATACATCGGCGAAATCGTGGAGGCCAGCCCCACGCCCACGCCGCCCACGAACCGCCAGAAGCTGAATCCCCATACGCCGTTTGCTAAGGCGCTACCGGCAGCGGAAACAATGAACAAAACCGACGCAAGGATGAGTGTTTTGTTTCGCCCCAGCGTATCGGCCAGCCAAGCACCCACCAGCGGGCCGAAGGGACATCCAAGAATGGCGCTACCCGCGACCGCTCCCATCCAGAACGGCGAAAGACTCCACTCCGCTTTTAGAAAAATGATCGCGCCCGAAATCAGCGAGAGGTCGTAGCCAAAGAGAAAACCTCCCACTGCCGCCACGAGGGTAATCAGGTAAAGATAACGGATGCTGGCTTGCCGTTCAGGAATGGCTGTGGGTGTTGGCGTTGACATGCGATGCGTGTTGCTTTGAGGCCTTGTACTGTGCTGCATTCCTGCGCGTAGGGCCCGCCATTTTGTGGGTGTCGCTTATTTTCATTTAGCGCTTGCCCCCCTGGCATCGGCATCCCCGGATGCGAGCGGAGCAGGCACTGCCACTCGCAACCAATGAGAAGTGATCGCTTCCAGACTCGCAGGCACGGGGCCTTGATAATCCTGCAAGACGCCCTGCATCGTCCCCTTCGCGTCTTGCCAGAGAGCAACGTCCGCAGGTTGATCCAGCGTGATCTCCACCAAACCCGTCTTGAAGTACCTCAAGCTGCCCGCCGCCATGGCTTCGAGCTTGCCGTCTTTGGATAGCCTGACCGCGGCGACGCCGACGGCATCGAAGGTGACGCCATGACCATTGATCTGGAGGGTCTGTTGGATCGGGTCGCCCGTGCGGTCTTTTTCACCGGCGAGAAGGATGACCGTGCCATCGGTGAGCTGTGATCTGCCGGCTGCGGGCATGTCGATGGAGGTGCTCCCCTTCCCGCCCCACTTCGGGTAATCCCCGCTGGAAGGTGTCTGCGGTTCGACTCCCGATGTCGTGAGTTTCGCGATGATTTCCCGGGCACACGCGTCAACATCGGTCACAACCTTCATGCGAGCCGGGAGGAGCGCCCTTCCGTCCAGCGGCTTGGAGTTGAAGTCCTTGATCCACTCGCCGATCCGGTAGAGCAACGTCTTTCCTTTTTCGGCTTGTTGGAAAAACTGGGCCGTGGTTCGATTCTCGAATTCAGGCCGGTAGAGAACCACCGCCGCATAGCGCTGCTTCCCATACCAGATCTCGCCCCGATCATCCACCCGCAAGGCCTTGTCGGCGATCTCGCTCGAGGGGATCAGGTCGGCGTAAATCCCGGCCCGCCAGAAGGCATCGGTCAGTTGTGTGCCGATGTCCTCGAAGGAAGACCCGGCCCAGTTCATGACATTGGCATGACCGAACACCACCGCCACGGGGCAATCCACCGGCGCGGCGGAGATGTTGTTCAACAGTCGGATCCGGCAGTCGCCACGGAACAGAGTCGAGCGCAGCAAGTCCTTGCCACAGTCCTTGTAGGTTTTGTCACCCAAGGGGTGGAGGATGTGGAAGTTCATGCGCCCGCCAGCGAGCGCATAACTCCAGATCTTCCTTTGATAGGTGCTGATGTCGGGCGAATACCACTGGTTGAACCACACGGGGCCGCCACACTTCTTCGCCATCGACGTGCGGCAACTGTAGGGCGTGATCTCGTCGGATTGGGCATAGTCGCGCGTCGCGGTCCACCAATTCAGCCCGTTCCGCTCAAACTCGCGCGCGTCCGGATAGGGAAATACCGTGTCGTGCGTGCCCACAAAGGCGTTGCGGCCGAAGGTGGCCTTCGTTGCGCGATAGAAGGCTTGTTCGATCTCGGTGTTGCGCAAGCGATGAAGCTCCATGACGTGATTGACAGCCCCTTGGCGCTGGCCCTCCCGGCCCCGTTCCCCAAAGCACATCAATAACGAGTCTCGAACCAGATCCCGTCCGCCGGTGGCTTTGGCATAGGCGTCGGCTTGCCAGCGGGAGAACCAGAACCCGTTCTTCCCGGGATTGCCGTCGTGGCACGCCGGAAATCCCCATTCGTCCTTCATCAGCCCGGCCAGCGGCAGGTCGGCATACTGTCGGATCGTTTCCTCCTCAAATGGGATCAGATGCGGGCCAAACACGGCCGGATAGTCGAAACCGACTCGGGCGATGATGCACACCTTGCGATCCTTGACGCCCGAGCCGCACGATAGGGCTACAGAAAGACTGCGGGGCGAGGTTTTTGGCGTCTTGCAGAAAGCAGTGATGTCGGTGACCGTATCAGGGTCGATACCCGCGGCGGTCTTCGTGCAGCTGTAGGCTCGCTCCAGGCGAATGGCGTTCGCGCTTGCGCCGCATATCGCGTCACCATGCCCGGCCTGATAGGCAACGTCCGCCAGCAGATCGCCGCTTTCGGGAAGTTCGAACTCTTGAAGCCAAAGCCGCTCCTGCAATTCATCCGGGTATCGATTCTTGAAGGCGGGAATCGAATGACGGACATCGAGTTCCAGGACAATCCCGATGCCCTTTTGCCGCGCATAGATCGCCGCCTGCTTGAACCAGTCATGCACGTCAGGGCCAACCATCTGACGTTGGCCGTTGCGCATCGTGGTCGTCAGCAGGTTGTAATGCGAGTGGTCCGCGATCGCATCGAGATAGTCCCGGTAACCATCCGGCCGCATCTCCGACTCCTGCGGAAACCACGCACCGAGGACAGGGGGAATGTTGGCTGGCGACCGGAGTGCCGTCGGGTCGATCTTGGGGGAACCCGCAGGCTGACCGTGTGGGCTGACTGCCAGCCGCTGCCAATCCGCCGTGATGCGTTTGAGGTCTTCCGGGACCGGGCCGTTCCATCCCTGCAAGACGCCGCGCCAGTGTCCGGCGCCTTCCTTCCAGAGGGCGAAATCATAGGGCGTTTCAGACGCGAGCTTCATCTCGCCAACGGTGAAGCTTCTCACGCCGCCGCCGGCCAGTGCCACCGGCAACCCGTTGCTGTCAAGACGCACCGCGGCCAGCCCCTCCGCGTCGAAAGCGATCTTGGTGTTGCCGATCATGGTCGTCTTCCGCAGGGGATCGCCCTCCTTCGTTTTGTCCGCCGCGATGAAGATCCGCGTGCCGTCGAGCAACCGGCAGTGGCCGTCTAGTCTTCCCGCCTGCTGCATTTCGATCCCGCGCCCTTGCAGATTCCGGACAACCCCATCCACACAGCTCCCGGCTTCCGCAACCAGGATCATGCCGGCCGGCAGTAGTTTGTCACCCTCGACCGGTTTGGCATCAAAATCGCGAGTCCAGTTCCCCATGCGATACAGCGCCGATTTGCCTTGGGCCGCCCGTTGCCAGAAATCCGCCTCGGAAATCTTTTCGAACTCGGGATGATACAGAACCACGGCGGCGTAGCGTTGTTCCCCATAGCTGACATACCCATCGGAATCGATCTTCAGCGACCGGTTCTCAACCTCGCTGCTTGGTATCAGGTCCGCCGGGAAGCCCGCCGCCCAAAACGCGTCTGCCAAGCGGGATCCGCTGTCCTGAAAGTGCGGTCCGGCATAATTCATGGTGGCGGCGTGGCCGAACACCACGGCGACCGGACAGTCCAGCGGGCTTTTTGAAATCAGGTTCAGCAACCGAATGCGCTGCTGGCCGCGCATCAACGCCGTCTTGTGCAGAGAGTAGTCTCCGACCGCCATGTTTTGGGCCGGCCAAATCGGATGAAAGTTCATCCGCCCGCCGCTGGCCGCATATTTCCAGAGACGCTGGCGGTAGGCCTCCAGGTTCGTGCTGTAATACATATTCAACCAAAAAGGGCTGCCCCATTTCTTGCTCAGCGCCGTGCCCACGCAGAACGGAATCTCCTCGTCCGTTTGCGCGACGTCGCGCCGCACCGCCCACCAATCCAGCCCGCTTCGTTGATACTCGCCTTGATGGTTTGGGTCCGATATCCAGGTGGGATGCGTGCCAACGAAGGCCTCCGGCCCCAGGCATTTCTTGACGAGATCATAGAAGGCGGCTTCGACATCAGCATTCTGCCGGCGCACCATTTCCAGGTGGTGATTGATGGCCAATTGGCGTTCCGCTTCACGTCCCTGCTCACCTATTCGCATCAGCAAAAAATCGGCCAGCAAATCCCTGCCGCCCGTGGCTTTCCGATAGGCCTCCTGCCGGTAAGTGGACCAGGGAAGCTTCTCCAGCCCCACGGCCGGATCCCCACCTTCATCCTTGCACGCGCCAGCCAATCCGACCTCGGCATAGCGCGCGAGAATCTTCTCCTGGAATTCGTTGTAGTGAGGCGCAAAGATTTCCGCCAGGCAGCCGGGCGAAGCGCCCAGCAAGGCCACGGTTTTCCCTGCCAAAGAGGGATCCCATTCCACGCGGACGGTCACGGCACCGTCCGGCGCAACGGACTGACGGCAGAGGGGCGAAACATCCACCAGCGATCCGGCCTTGATGACCCCATCTGCCAGTTCATAGCTGTAGGCTCTCAGAAATCGGGCGGGAGGCAGCTTGACGTCCGGCCTGCCGCCAGGTTCGTAATTCAGCGACGGGCAGCCGGAAAACGCCTGCGACGCTATCACCACCTCGTTTCGCCCGCCTTCGGCCATCTGAATAGGCTGCAGCGACGCCACAAAACAGAGTTCATCAGGATATGCCCGGAGAAACCCGGTCAAATCGCTCCACATGCTAAACTCAGGCACGATTCCGATGTCCTTGCTCCTGGCGTACGCGACGGCCTGCTTTACCTGCTCGAAGACTGCGGGGTCGGTCAGCGGTTCCCGCCGCCCGGCGCGGAAGGATGCGGTCAACAGCGTGAACGAGGTGTGTTGATTCATCAAATCGATCATCGCTTTGTAACCTCCCGGCGCAAAATCCGCCTCGCCCCAGAACCAGCAGGCAACCTCCGGGGGAAAAGACTTGGATAATCGCAGCGATTCGGCAGGGAGAACCTCGCCGAAAGCCATGATCCTGAGTAGGTCGAGGATTGCGCAACCTCCAACCGTCGCGGCTGTGACACCGAGAAACGTCCGGCGACTGACCTGCCATCCACCTGGTTGCCGCGTCGGCTGAGTCTGTGCATTCTCAATCATAAGTGTTCTCCTTTGTTGAATCATCGGGGAAGCGGCGGACGAACGGCCGGATTGGCATTCTCCGCGTGATAGATTTTGACCAGTTCGGCAAAGGCCTCGTTGCAACGCTCGTTCGGTTTTCCACCGTTGGTCTTCAACTCGGCGTCGAGCAGAGCGCGCAGGTAGAGCTGACGCCAGCGCCAGGCTTTCTTTGCCTGAGGCGTCAGCAATCCGTCAACCCGCTGCATTGCCGCATATGCCTCTTCCGCGCCGGGGTCGGCCTGCGGCTTGGCGCCTTTTGACGGGAACCAGTCCATTTCCAGCTTCACTCCGTCCAGCTCACCCGGCCACCAGCGCCAATGATGGTTCTGTTCGAGCGTCTTCACAACACGCGCAATCTCGTCGACCAAGTCAGGCGAGAACTCAAAGGTAATGTATTCCTTCACCGTCTCTGCGGCAGGTTGATCGCTCCAGTAGAACTGACTGAAGACGACCTTGGTAAGGTCCTCGTAAATCCCCTCGGAATAAGGAAACCCGCCTCTTGAAAAACCCTTGGCCGAATTCCATTGGCCCTGCGAATGAGCGGTCAGCGGCGTGGCGCCGAACCCTCCCCACGGGAATGTCTCGTGCATACTGATCTCAGGGAAGCCGAAGATCGGCAGGCCGGGATCTTTCGGATCGATCGCCGGGCCGACGGAAGGCTCAAGTAGAATCTCGTCCGCCAGACCCTTGGTCCGAGCGAGCTGTTCCTTGATCCCGCCCCATTCCCCCTGATCAATCATCCATGTGGAGAGAACGATCTTCGTACCCGGCATCTTCGTGCGGGCGAGGTTGCCCACCTCGGTGACGCACTTCATGAATCCTTTCGAGCCCCACGGCTTGCACTCCGCGCAGCCGCAACTGCCCTGGTCGTAGGGCCAGATCCAGACAAACCGGGGCTTGAGATCGGCCGCCCCGTCAAACCACTCACCGAGGATCTTGAGGATATACTTCATCCCCTCCGGCTTGCTCGGACAGACTGCGCACGGGTAGTAGCCGCCGCGCCCAGCTCCGGGTGTAGCCCGCAGTTCCGCCGGCGAGTTGCCGTAGGCCTCGTTGCCGATGAGCGTGAGCGATACGCCCATGCCGATCCGTTTTGCCGCCGCCATGATGGCGTGCAACCGTTTCCGGAACACCACAGCTTGCGGATCATCAGCCCCGTTGAAGTGGTGCATGTCGTACCACACAGCCAGCTCGTTAAATCCCCACAGCGCGAGGTCCTCCACGTACCGTTCGATTTCCTCGACCGGGGCATCGTGGTAATAATTATGGAAGTGGGTTGCGAAGTAGATGCCCCGCGTCTGCCGGGTCGGCACCGATGTGCCGCGCCACGTCCCCGGCGTGAAGCCGCCCTTGTCGTAACGAGACGTCCTCAGGAACTTTCCGACCCCGGCAACAAGACCCCGCTCGTCATTGCCCGCAATGCGGACACCGCCGCCCTGCCGGTCTTCGATCCGGTAACCTTCCGCACCGATACCCTTCTCTACAGCCAATTCCACCGTCAGCGGCGCATTGCCGCCAGTGACAACCTTGGCCTCGCACCGCTGCTGGATTTGGCGGGCGAACACCCGCCTGATGTTCTCGCCCACCGGGCCAGCCTGCGCCGGAAGCACCAGCCGAACCAATTCGGATTTGAGCGGAAACAGCTCGCAAATAATTTGGGCATAGACGCGGTGGCCGAAATCGTTCGGATGGTTGATGTTGTTGCCGCTCAGGTCGGAGAACGGTTTGCGCTTGAGCAACTCCAGCCAGGGCGATGTCACATCGGCGAGCGCCACGTTCGGCGCTGTCAGGTTGCGCAACGCGTCGCGATAGCCAGTGAAGCGTTCGGGGGGAAACCCGCACGGATTGCCGGTCATGGTTGCGACCAGCACGATGTCCGCCCCGGGACATGCGGCCTGGACGGCATCGCGGAGTTTGCGCATCACCACCTCGAATTCAGCCGACGACTCGCTGTGATTCATGCCAAAGGCGAGGATAACCAGATCGGGTTTCTCGGCCGCCACCCTGGCGACCATCTCTAGTCCATACCCTGCACGGGTTCCAGCACGGCCAAGGTTCACCAGGGTCACAGTTGCGCCGAATCGCTCCTGCAGCGTTTTGGCAACTAACTGCGGGTAGGGCGGCTGATGAGGCGGAGCCTCCGACCCCGCTAAACCGGAGGCGTTGTAGCCCTCGGTAATGCTGTCGCCAAGGGCCACGAGCTTGAGCGGTTGTTTGGCTTTGAGTTTGGCATCACTGCAAGGCAGACGTTGCGCTGGCGGCGCATCCTGCAATGGCCAGTCGCCGGCGTGTGGGTAGCTGACCTGCACCTGCAGATCATGAAAGAAGCGGCCTTCCGAGAAAAGCACGCCCATGAGTGTATTAGGACTGCCGGGCGGCGGCACCATCTCGGCTGACGTCTTGAACGGGATGCGCGTACCGGCAGTCAACTCGATGGTGTTAGAGCCTGGTTTCCAGACATAGTCCTTTCCCTCTTCATATTGCATCACGAGATCGGGCGCCATGACGGTGGGTTTCGCGCTGGGGACGAAAAGGAGCTTGCCCTTGGCCGCGGGTTTTCCCTCGTTCTGGATAAAAAGCACTGGTTCGTTTTCCATCACCTTGCCGCGCCAGAAGGGGTGACCTTGGGAACTCTTGGCTGCGGATGCAGGCGCGGTTGTCTGCCCGTGGCTTGCTATGGTCAATGTCGCGATCATCATCGCGGTTGTTATGTTTCTCATTGTTTCGTCTCTGTTAATGTTACTCCTCAGGTGCGACCTTTAGGACGTCGCCTGCTGGAGGTGGTTGGGCGACGGATCATCGTTATTCTGCCAGTTACTAGTTTCCGACGGGGCCGGAGCCGATCCTCCGGGCCTGAATCGATGCGCCGCCGTTGCGGGTAAACTTCTCGACCGCACCCACATTCCCCTCGACAACCCAGTAGTTGATATCGGCAATGCCCAAATTCTTCGGGTCATCAATATCACTGACGAGCGCCTGCCAGGCGTTCCGATCATCCGTTTGTCCCGGCCCCGGTTGTTCCGTGTTCATCTGTTCGATCGAAAATCCGTGCCTGCCCGAGACGGTGAGGTGATGGGTGTTGCGGTAGGTACCCACCCGGCCAAAGCGGGAGGCATGATGGGCGAAAACAAAGTCCAAGCCGTTGATGTTGGCGGCCACCACGATGTTGTCCCCGTCGGTGTGTTCGTTGACCACAATACCGGTGTGATATCCGGTCACGACCACGTTGCGCAGGACCGTTAATGCAGCGTTATTGCAAGCAGGAGTGGTGAGGCCGCTGGTGCCGTGGGTTGGTTTGGAGGCCTGCACGTTGTAGACGCCGGTGTTGATGAACACGTTCTCTAACTTGCATTGCAGGGCGTACCGCAGGTCGATACCGCCAATGC
>SESF01018616.1_pt1 | contig 18324 bp, 18 predicted proteins | sample 3171521 | NCBI WGS metagenome assembly SESF01 (sample SAMN10866945, study PRJNA518727) | freshwater metagenome | biome: subpolar coniferous forest; feature: holomictic lake; material: water; isolation source: holomictic Lake 227, 6 m and 8 m depth | place: Canada: near Kenora, Ontario | collected...
GTTTAATAAAAAATTTGTTTTACCTGATCCAGATGGAGCCACAATACACATTCTAAATGGTAAATTTATATTATGAAGGTTGAAGTTTGGATTATCCGATTCTTCCAAATATTTCTTAGGGATAATATTATAAAAATTCACTATGTCTGACCCTGAACGCGGTTCAGTTTTCTTTACTCTTGGCGGCATATTATGGATAATAACTATTTAAACTTTTAACCTCTTTTCTTTATTAATATATATAATGAGTTCACAATTACCTCCTTCTGAGAATTTGCCAATATTCGATTCTTCCGTGTTTACGGTTGGTGACGAGGCACTTACATATAACAAAGCACTTAAATATTTTTTAAGATTTCCATTTGCGCAAGGAACAGAAACGCTTGCGACGACAAATGTTTCAGGTGTTTTCACGGCAAATAGTACTTCAGTATTTAATGACGATGTAACCATTAATAACACCGCACTTGGCGTTTCTAATCCATTAACAATATATGATCCACCGTCGGGTAGATCAGCAATAATTTCAAATGGTTCGGGTAATATGTTTTTGTCTGTTCTCAATCCAGCAAGTGTTATAAATTTAAATATAGGTGGAAGCAATTTATTAACTTTAACAAATAGCACACTTACAACAACTGTTGCACTACCTGTACCCACTGATAATACAACCAAAATTGCAACAACAGCATGGGTACAAACTGTTAATAAACCAGCGACTGCTTTAACTGTTGTATTAAATAATGCAACCGCAACTGCTTGTTCATTTCCCATGGTAGTTGGTACTACATCGGGAACATATACACCTATAAACATCAGTAATACTTTATCATTTATTCCATCAACTGCTACGCTAAACTTAAATGGAACTATTACATCAAATTTATTTAGGACCAATCCAAATGGTACAATTAGAATATATGATACAGGAGGTGTTTCATTCACACAACTTTCAGAAACAGGAACGCAATTTGTTTCAACACTTCCAAATACCGGCGAGTTTCTGATTACTACAAATGGTCAAGGAGCACTGCCTGCTGCTAATGCGGCGACTGGAACATCTATTTTATGGAACGTTTCAAATGGAGGGGGTGAAAGTGTTTTTTTGAATTACCAAGGTGCCGGTGCTACAGGTGGTTATGATTTTTACAATATCACCCCATCATCATCAGCATCTAAAATAGCATCTATAACAAAAACACAACCAGTACCGACTGATAGTACAACAAATTTAGCGACCACTGCTTGGGTACAAACTGCCATAAGCGCAGCACTTCCAGCATATATACCAAAATTTACATATTTTTCACCTACATCATTCGATCCTACGGCTGTTACATTCAAACAAATTGCACAGATTAACACAGTTTCAACATCTGCATTTGTACAAGTTACCGGTGTCATTCCTCCATCTTATAAATTTAGATTGTCATATAATTTATACTCTACAGACTATGCAATTGCATATTCATTTATGGGTGATATAGATTTGTATCCATCTCGTCTTACGTCGTCAGCGCCTGTCGTTGCCGGAAGTACACAATTTACTAGCGGTAATCCAACCACAATGAATTTAACCAACGCAGTTGCGGGTCTATCAACTACATATAATTATACCAACGCTACATATACGCCATTCAATCGCCCATTCTGGATATCGTGTCAAAATGGTGGCTTTTTCAGTGGTGGTAATACAACGTTCGCATTTATTCTGGCTCAATGGACGACACAAATATCTGGTACTGTACAGCTAGCTCTATTTATTGTTACACCTGGAATTGTTGGCGCACCGACTGCGTTAAATCCAACTAACGGATTTACTGCCGGACAATTAGCAATGACGAATTATACTATCGAATTTTTAGGGTCTAATGTCGGGAGCGGAACCGTAACTTTATTATAGATAATATTTAAACATGAAGTCTGTATAATATTTAATGTCTATAGGTCCTTATACAATATCCCCTTTTATTAATAATCGGCAATTAAACACCGCGTGTGGCTTAGGTAACCACGACACCGAGAACACATTTTTGGTATCATCGTATACATCTGGTGATCCATCAACGGTTGGGCTTTGTGTACAAGGTGCAAATGGTGCAGATCTTGATAGTGGTGCTACTATCGATAAATCTCAACTTTGGATTGATTTTTTAAAGAGTTCAGTAAATTTTACAATCGATACACCACAACTAACTGTTAACAACAATTTATTAATGACAGGATCTCTTATTACAGAAGATGTTGGAATTTTTAAAAAAACAACTGTACAACCATCTAGTGTTGAAGTCAGAGACACATCCAATGATCCTTTCGGGGATCCTATATATACAATAGTTCAACCAAATAATATTTCTATGCAAAATGGTAATGGATCACATGAAACATTATCATTGACAGTTGGTAATATTAATTTAACAAATGAAAACAGTGGATTTTCTAATAATATCGAACCAAGTAGAATTCTTATTCAAGATATCGGTTCGACAATTATTTCAAGAATAACTAATGTATCAATGGATTTGTCAAATAGTATTACATCACTATCAGCATCATTAACTGCCGGTGCTATAACTGCGACAAACTGGAGTATCGATACAACAGGGTTGGGAATATTTGACACAATAACTATTAATAGTATATCAGATGTTACAGGAGCAACACTTACAGCAACCGTAATAAATATCGGTCTAGATGGGCACGCAATATGCGGATCGTGGACTGTAAATATGAATACTAATGTAACAAGTTTAAACGTAACATCAGGTATAAATGGTGGTGTTTATAAACTATGGCTTACAGTTGGCTCGATTTCTCGTACATTTTCAAAAGCATGCGGTGTCATCAACAATTTACTAGGTGATACGTTGATGATTGCCGGTTCTGTTTGGTTAATTACAATTTATAAACGATCGAGTGGTACATATAGAGCAACATTTGATAATTTCACATAAAATACACTATATAAATTATAAGATGGTTAATCAACCATCTTATAAAGAATTGACGACATTAGGATTAATGAGTTCAGGATCCTATACTATATCATATTCTAATCCCCCGGCTTCCGGTCAGGATTTAGTATTACAAACAGCACCGGCGGTTATCGGTGCTCAAAATAATAATTTTTCAGTAAGTCAAACCTTCAGCGCTGGAATCGTTGATTCTGGTAATCTTACTGTTGCTGGAACATCGACATTTACCGGAAAAGCAACATTCGTAGCTGCACCTGAATTTCTATCAGGGATCACTGTTGACATTGGAGAAGCTGATGTCGGATATTTAACAGTTTCTGGAGCATCAAATCTCAACGGTGGTCTTACTGTTGTCGGAGCAGTCGCACTACCAGCAGCATCTGTTGCCGATAGTGCGTTAAGCGCAAATGTTGACCTATTGAATGCTGTTCAAACCATCAGTGCCGTCAAAACATTTAGCGCTGCTCCAGTTTTATCAGGAGCATCTATTACTTCCAGTACTATTCCAGCTGCGAGTATCGTAAGCGCAAGCTTAACCAATACACAAATCGCTCCAGGTGGTGTTGGTCAAGCATCTGTTAGTAACGGTTACGCTGATCTATTATCAGCACAGACCGTAGCAGGTGTTAAAACATTTAGCTCAGCACCTGTGATGTCGGGCGCATCTGTTTCAGCGGGTACTTTACCAGCATCAAGTATTGTTAGTTCGTCAATCACAAATTCACAAATTGCCACAGCGGGAATTAGTCAAGCCTCAATTGCATCAGGGTATGTTGATTTACTCAACGCACAGACCATAGCAGGTGTTAAATCATTTAGTTCAGCCCCCGTGATGTCGGGCGCATCTGTTACAGCTGGTACTTTACCATCATCAAGTATTGTTAGCTCATCCATCACGAATACACAAATCGCCGCCGCGGGAATTAGTCAAGGATCAATTGCATCTGGGTATGTTGATTTAGTCAACGCACAAATCGTAGCTGGCCAAAAGTCTTTCACAGGAGCAGCAACATTTCAATCAGGATTAACATGTAACGCAGGTGCATTAGTTAATGGCGGAACTTTAAGTTGTGGACAAATATCATGTACCGGTGTAAGTAATACAGGATCTGTATCATGTACTAGCGTCAGTGCAAGCAGTTCTGTATCATGTACAACATTAACTCCATCCGGTCTACTTACTGCTAATGGTGGTATTACTATTCCAGCTGGTCAAACTCTTAACATTGGAGGAAATCTTATCGGCCCTTCTACACAAACGGTAGTCACACCCGTTGGCGGTGTTTCAACTGTTCCTCTTGGTGGATTTTCAAATGCTGAATTTACTATTACCTTATCACAAACTATGACGGGTTTAGCATTTACAAATCCCGCGGCAAACACAGAATTCGATATTTTTGTAACTGTTGGTGCTGTTGGTGTAAATATTAATAAAGCATTGTCTAATGGTGGTATAACCATCTATAATACATTGGCTGGTAACCAAGCCGCGGCAAATAATAGTCGATGGTGGTTCCGTGGGAAATTTATTTCTCTTACTGTCTGTTATATGGACATCATAAACGTAACATAATTTATTTTCTTTATATATATATACTACTGAACAGGTCTAAAGACTTGTTCAATAATATTAGTAATGGAAATTACACGGATTATCGCCGTCGCTGGCTACATTAAACAAAGTTTTAAAAATTTACACGTTACTGGGACATATGTTTCAGGTGAAGAGTTTAATCATTTTGATTACATTTGTAAAACGCCATTAGAGGTTATTAAAGAGAAATTTCAAAAACTTTGTGATGTGATAATCATCGAAGATACAAACAATTTATTAAAACTTCGTCTAAAGTACAATGAAGAAACAAATTACGTGATAAACATATGGCGAACACGTACGCCCGAGGAATTCTTCTTTATGGTTTTTTACAAAGGTTTAGATAGGCATCAAAAAACATATTTATGTTCACAAGCTATGACGCGCGGTTATAGAATTCATGAACGTGGTATAATCAAATGTGATGCACTGGACGGTGACGTCATGACACCGATAACAAATAAGACAGCTCTCAAACGACTCTTAAAAATAAGAAACATATAACTTATAATATGGAGAACCAAATATTACAAAGCTTAAGTGTAAAGTTTGATGAAGTGTCACTAATCGATGAAAACGGCGTCATCATATGGAGTAAGGATGTAGAAAAGCTTCTCGAAAAGATTCGTGTAAACGCTTGTATGTTGTCACATCATCACAAAGCTTATTATAACTACCTAAAAGACAAACTAAAATTTTTTAGAATACCTACAATTATCATAAGTGCCATCAATACAGTGCTTTCTATATCGCTCGAACTGTATACTCCATGGGCTAATATCATCATATGTTGCCTTAACTTAGCTATAACAATACTTAGCAGCATAGAGATGTTTTTAGGAATTCAAAAATCAATAGAAAATCACTTCGTGTTACAACGGGACTTTTATTTGTTAAGTATAGATATTTTTAAGAATCTAGAACTGAAACGGGAAAACCGAAAACATAAAGGGGTGGATTATTTAGAATCAGTAACTCAAGAATATAACCGACTTTTTGAGTTATCATCGCTTCAACACATCAAAGATAAGCTTACACCGCTTGCGAAGGAAGATGAAGACAATGAAACACCTAGTAGCAGTGTCATCGGAGCGGAGACACATGTTTGAAACACTATTAATATTGTTGCTTGATAGCATCAATATTAAGAAATATCATTAGATAATTAATATTTTTATTTTATATACATAATTGTAAGTTTTTTTAATAATTACTTACAAAAGAGTATATCTTTAATAATAATATATTTATTCTTCGTTATTTGAAGGTTGTAAAGAGATGTAAATCTCGAATGCGTCCTCATCAAGAACTTCAGGATAATCTTTTTCATAGTTCGTTTTCTCAGCTTTAGCATCGGGAAAAAGAGCTTTATACTTTTCATACTCTTTAGTTTGCTCTTCATCGAGTTCGCCTCTTTTCTTCATCAAACTTCTATAAGCTGATAAACTACAGCAGAGTGAGTCAAAATGATTTTTAATTTTATAGTATTCCATAATGCGCGCTTCGTGTTCGGTGTATTCGCGGACTGGATCGGGTACAGTTTGTTCACATATTCCTTCACTGGATTTACATCTATGTTCTTGCCGTAAATGTTCATTACACATTCTTGTTGATGTGAAACTTTGTGAACATGGTATACAATAAGGTTTAGCGTTTTTAGTCGTTATGTTATCTTTCATGAATACTTGTTTTTTATGTTTCATTGTTGAACAGTGTTTTATATGATATATAACGCTGGCACTGGTGATGTCACACACATCACAATATTTTGATGTTGGTTGTAAGTTTAACCGTTTCAGTTCAACATTACGTATGTGCTTAGACGTTAGGTTATGTCTTTTAACATCCGTTTGGTTAGAGCCTGTAAAATTACAATACTTACACTCAAGTGAGTCAATATGACCGTTGTCAATCATCCATTTAATACCTTCAGCTTTTTCATGTTTGGCTTCTTCTTGTTTACGTCGTCTATATTTCATTTGAGGTGTCAGATCTACTTTTTCTTTTGTGATTTTGTTCATATGAGCCTTAGTGTTTTTATGAGCTGTAAGTTGTGACTCATCGAGAGTGTGAAAGTCGCAAAGTTCACAACTGAAAGTATCAGGAGATACTGTATCGGGAGACATACGACGTTTATGTGATTTCGATGATAAATGTTTTACGTAGTCCGAAGGGTTAAGTTCCATATGGTTACATAATGTACAAAAGGTTTCACGATTATTCATTAATATATATACACTACTTATCTTTAAATCATTTTGTAAGAATTTTTAAAAAAAACTTACAAATCTGTATATAATTTATTCTATATATTTTTCATCTTTTTCTATACGAAACTATTATATACACTTTTGTAAGTTTTTTAAAAAAATATTTACACAAATAAAAAAAATAATTAAACAAAGATTCAGTAGTAAAATATAATGACTAAAAATCCTTTCAAAGGTTTAAATAAAAAAATAAATAAAGGATTCAACGATATTGGTAAAGCCGCAGAGCTAGGAATTAATACTGTTAAAACAACTTTTCAAAAAGCAGCAGACAAAACTGAATCGTATGCTAAAGGCGTCATATTTGGTGTTGGTGATTACCCACCAGGAGTAAGAGACATCATAAGTAATTATGGTTCACAAACTATTACAAGTTTGCAAGTAGCACGAGCACCCGTTCCTAAAGCTATTACAACAGCATTAAACGTTGCTAGTGGTGGAACGTTTGATGCAGGTATGAAGTCACAACCATATGACAAACTATTTCATTTATTTATGTACTTGACACTACAAAGCGGAACTAAGATTTTATTTGAGAAAAACGCCCAGATTAACTCATCGGTAAATCCATCACTACCACCAAATACTGAGACTAAAGATGTTCCTATAAATCAGGCTCTTACTATGAATCAGTTCTTAGAGAATGGTAAACAACAAATGGGAAAAAGCTTTTTTCCATATGATCCACATTATAATAATTGTCAAGATTTTATTTTAGGAGTCCTCACCGGTAATAAATTAATTACACCTGATGTAAGAGATTTTATTAAACAAGATACGGGTCAACTATTCGCAAATAACAAAGTATTAGGTACAGTCGCTAAAGGTGTCACATCATTAGGCGGTATTGGTGAAAGATTAATTCATGGTTTTGGGATCCATCAACCATCTGGTTCGGTTGTTCAATCTGTCCTTTTTGATAAGCCAAAATATACAAATGTTAAAGCTGTTAAATGGTTAATTAAACATGGTTACACTAAACATGAATTAGATGAGAAACCAAATCATTTAAGATATCGTCAATGCGATCCTAAAGTTCTTGAACGCGAAGGTTATCATTTTGTTAATAAACACTTAGGTAAAGGAGTAACTCTCGTATTAGCGTATAAAAAAATATTATCTAGAAAAAATAATATGAGAAATAAATACGATTCAGACACAGGATCAGATTCAGAATCAGATGGAGAACATGATATTATTAATAAAATGTCGAAATTAAAGAGACAAATAAGAGATCATCATGAATTACATGGTGGTAAAATTAATATTGCTAAAGCATTCAAAAGTTTAGGAGCGACAGTTAAGAAAGGATTCGCACCGGTTGAAGATTATATAACAGCTAAGAAAGGCGGTCTTGCGTCGATGCTTGTCAATCAAGGTATTCCTGCTGTCACCGGTGCTCTTGGTGGAACTGCTGCTGAATTCTTGGTTCCTGAAGGTGGGCCATTATCTGCTTTTGTCGGTTCACAGCTTGGATCGATGGGTGGAAGATATGCGGCCAAAGCAATTGACAAAGCAGCAGGTACTGGAATGCGACGTGGAAGAGGACGTCCACGAAAAAGTATGAGTGCTGGAGATCTCGTTCACAATGACATTGGTAGTCATAACGCAAAAGGTAATATGTCAGGAGGTAAGCTCAAGCAAGATTTAGTAAAAACATACAATAGCATCGTACCTAAAAGCATGCAGCCTACCGTCAACAAATTAGCCGGACAAGTTGGAAACTATGCGCTTGACAAATCTGGTTATGGGACACCGATCCCAGTGTCAGGCGGTAAGCTCAAACAAGATTTAGTAAAAACATACAATAGCATTGTACCTAAAAGCATGCAGCCTACCGTCAACAAATTAGCCGCACAAGTCGGTAACTATGCTCTTGATAAATCTGGTTATGGGAAACCAATCCCTGTTAGTGGTTCTGGGATGAAACGTAAGGGTCGAATGGTCAAAGGAAGCCCTGAAGCGATGGCATTCGGGATGAGAATGAGGGAGGCAAAAGCCGCTAAAAAGAGATAAAGTATATACACATAATGAAAAACGTAATATATAAAATATATTGTAATATAGAAGATGGACACTTGTATATAGGCTCTACTAACAATTATTCAGCGAGGAAGTCTCAACATAGGAAAAATGTAACAAATAAAACCGGAAAAAAGTACTGGTGTAAATTGTACCAATATATACGCCTTAATGGTGGTTGGTCTAATTTTACAATGGAAATTATTGAAGATGTACCTCCTGAAATAAGTATAAAGATTAGAGAACAAGAATTAATCGATGAACACATGCCATCGTTAAACTCGATAGCAGCACATAAACAAACAAAACGATTTACAGCTACCTTACCTAAAATACAGGAATGAGTAGATATTATAAAAAATTTAATAATATATTTAAACAAATAAGGACTATATATAATAATGGAATTTGAAATAGAAACAATAAAAAATAGTATAATTGAACATGTTGAGGTTGTATACCAACCGCCAAATGAATATGAAATTAAAATGTTAGAAGGTACTAAAACTCCCGCTCAATTATTAGAGGAAGAACGACTAGAAAAAATAAATAAACAAATAGAAGTAATTACAACATCAGAAGCTGATAAACGCAAAGAGATTGTAACAAGACTGAAGGTTATTGCTCTCGACCGATTAGGTAAACACCCTTTAATGAATCCATCATATCTTAGTCAGCGTGAAAAAACTAAACTAATTTCTTTGATGACAACACTTCAAGACGAACCAGAAGAAAGTATTATTAAAGAATTCAACGACATATGCAATGACGTGTTATTTTCTGGCAATGTTGACCCATCAACATTTCCAATGTATAGGTAAAATCAATTATAAAGTATTAATTATTAATACTTTATAATGAGCGGACAACCGAATAGATATAGTACATCAGCTGCCACATATAGACAACAATATATGGACGCATTAGGCGTGAGAGCATCACTCGATGATCAAGTGTTACAAGCTGTAAAAGTTTATAAACAAACAGGGCAACTGCCAGCAGTCAGTTCAATGCCCGATAATAGAACATCTGCTGAAAAATTAGCAGACACACAAGGTCTTAAAGTCAAATTAATAGCAGAACTTAAACCAATTATTGATTCGCAAGGAGCACAGGCAATCGTTCAAGGTATTGAACGCAGTCCATTAAATGGTGATGGGTCATTGTTTTCTTTCTTTGCGCAACGTATAAAAGCTATTGTTAAGCAACTATCTGACCAATACGGAATCGGGATTAAAGGAGATACCAACGACATTCAAACATTCATCCGATGGGTTGAGGAATTTTATGCTAAAACTAAGGATTCGTTAACAACGGCTAAATCATATTTTGATACTTACACAGCAGCAGGAGGTATTACAGCGGCTCAAATAGATACATTAACATCAGAATACCTTGCTCTTGTTCCTAAATTATTAGCAAAATTTGGTGGTAGAGTAGGAGGTCGCGATGGTGGAACACGTGAAAAAGTACAAGAGTTTGGCGAATATTTAAATTTAATATCTCACATCATAACACGTATTCAAAATACAGCATTACAAGAAGCGGCTATATTGGCAAACACACAAGAAGTAACTGGTGGAATTGCTGGAGGTATTGATCTTATTCATGATGCTATAATAAAATTTAAAGATTTTCAAGAACAACTTCCGACCTTAGCAAGTATAAGAGCTGTACTGAAGCAAATATATAATACATTACCGAACAGATCCCCGGCTCTATTGATGACTCTTGTTAATAATTTAATTTCATTGTTTCCACCTATTGAGGAGCTTGCAATCGTTCAAGGCGCGCTCGATAGACTAAGACCCGGACCAGGACCCGGACCAGGAGACGCATCGTCGTCATCATCTTCGTCTTCATCGGGACAACCACCTTTTCCAGGTGTAGGCAGTGTAAGCGGTTCCGACTCATCGTCATCGTCATCATCTTCATCAAGTTCAGGTGGTTCAGATGAGGCGCGTCAGATTTTAGGTCAGTATTTCCCGGGAATGGCACCGCATACACCTTCAGTATCTGATACATCATCATCGAGTGACGGTCATCATCATTTTGATGATTTGAGATCTCGAGCAAAACGCGTTGAAACCCTAAAAAGAATTACTGGAAAAAATACATGGACGACCGGCTCTACAGATGTACGTGATTGGATTGAACGAATTAATGGTATGATTGATAATAAGGCCGATTTACCCGATGTATTGAGTGAATTAACAAATGAAGAACTAGTTCAAACATATGTTGACTGTGCTATGCTACCATCTACTAATCCGAACGTTGCTAGTGCTATATATCAAGCAGCCACAGCTTTAGGCGTTCAAGTACCAGGTGTTATTGGAGGAGAAGGTATAAAACGAAGACGTGGAAGACCTAAAGGTTGCGGCATCAAAGTGCCATTTGCTGAAAAAGTTGACAGTTCTCAAGGTGTTCAAGCATCCCCGCGATACATCAGCTTTGGAAAACATGTAATCAATAAAAAGAAACTTGGAGATGGTATATTATCTATAAGAACTAAATCAGGTGCTAACATTGCCGCTACACCTGTGAAACACATCTCAAAAAATTTGAAATGTGTGGTTGACAAGATCATCGGAGGAGCTATCCCATCTTATGAAGAATTAAGTAAACTAACAGAAGAGGAGAAATCATACTTACACAGAGTGTCAAAACAAGCCGATATTTTAGATAAATTCAGCATCCCCGCACCATCGAAAGATCAAGAAGAAAAAGAAATCCATGAATATGAAGTGATGCGAGGTGAGATAATGAGTGGTAATGACAACAAAGAATTAATCAAAAAATTTAAATTACTAATTATTAAATTATCAAGGAGAGGAGCTCTACCTAAAAAAGAAGTTTCTGATATTCTGTCAGAACTTATTGAACTAGGTTATTAATTAAAGATGTATAACATATAAGTATAATAATGTCAACATCAGGAACTTACGCATACTGGCCGAAGGTCGAACATCAAAACGCCATCTTTCCGCAGATGGCGTCCGCATCATTACAACCCCCATTTTATTTTGGAGGATCACAAGTACCTGTTAATTTGGGTATTTCTCACGGATCTGGTTATGGATTTCGAAGCCAACATAAACCATCATTAGAATCAATGAAACAACTTGATACACAAGGTCGGGGGATTAATGTAGCTTATAATAGGCATCATAATATTGCATTACCTAAGCATATGTCAACCATCAAACGTGTCATATAAATAATTTTATACAGTAGTCTGATTTATTCATACTACTATTTAAAATATAAATTCGTTAGTATATATAATATGTTTGTCCTAGTCTTCAATCAAAATAATATCACTAATACAACAACTAATAGTCAACTTACTTATAGGTTTCCTAATTCAGTTGTATTGAAAGATAAATACATAGCAGTGTCGAGTATATCGCTTTATTATAGTTGGTTTAACATCACGCAAACCGCACAAAATAATTTTATTGTTTTTACTTGGGATAGTGGTAATCCTGCATTATCAAATATTAAAATTACTATTCCTGACGGATTATATGAAATTGCACAACTCAATAACTATTTTCAATTTTTTTGTATCCAGAATGGGTTTTATTGGATTCAAACATCATCTGGAAACTACATATACCCATTTGAAATAATTTTAAACCCAACCAGATACGCGGTTCAATTAAATACATTTTTAGTTCCGTCTGTTACACCAGTAGGATATTCTCTTCCAGCAAACTTTGTTGGATGGCCTGCCGTCGCACAAAATCCGATTATTACATTTCCGGCAAGCTTTAACATCATTGTCGGTTATACTGCTGGATTTACATCAAATAATAATTTAGGTGATTCATATAATCCACCGGTACCATCAACAAAACAACAAAATTTTGTATCAAAAAATACTGTATCACCTACCGGTACGTTATCATATTTATCAAATTTATCACCTGAAGTACAACCTAATAGCAATGTGTTTTTTACGATTTCAAATATTAATAACCCATATACTCAACCATCATCAATTATTTTCTCACTAAGTCCTAGTGTCGGTGTTGGTCAACAAATCTTTCAAATTCCACCAAACTTTATGTGGAACAAAATGATTAATGGAACATACAACGAATTGACATTAACATTATTAGGTACTGATTTAAAACCATTGGTTATCAATGACCCGAACCTCACAATATTATTAACTATTCGCGACAAAGATGAAAATGTGGTTAATTAGATTTAAAGCGTGTATATCTATATATTTTAATGTCACAAAGTCAAATGGATGAAAACTATCTAAATAATTTATTTGATGTATTACAAGCAGAAAAAAACGCGCTTGTTGTAGATCTTAAAAATGATAAGGAACTAACCAAAGAAAAAGAGATTACGGCTAAATGTTTGGTTTTAGATAACCTTATTAAAAATGTTTTGAAATACAGAAATCTAAAAATTAAAGCCAAGCTAAAAGTTGAACAGTATTAAAAACATAGTCTGCTATATCTAATAATGGTTTACAATACTTCACGAATAATTAGACTACCAATGGGTGGGCATACAATGATGGCTCGCAACCAACAAGTTATGGGCAAAGGTATGGGGTCAGTTTTACTCAGTACTGCCGGCGGTGGTTCAGGTTCCTCATATGCTGATATGGATGACTATATCAGAACAACAGGAATTGATCCATATGCTAGAATGCCATCAAAGGCATCAAAAGGATTCGGTCTCAAGTCGGTAGCGTCAAAACTTCAAGGCTTGACCATCGCACCTCAAACTGGAAGACGTAAAAATATAACAATGTCAATGTAAGATTTTTTTAAAACATAATAGTAGGTACGATATGTATCTACTATTTCGTAAATCGATATAAACAAACATATTGTTATATCTCATAATGTCAGATAAATTAGTATTCGATTTAGCCTCAGAAGTTGAAGGCTCACCTAATGTTTTCATTCGTAAAGATTGGATCAACATCTTAGACAATCAAAATCAAAATTACAATAATAACCAGAGTGTACTGGATACATCTCAATTATCCAACAGTAATAAGTATATGTCATATCGGGAAGCTTACTTCGCCATTCCATTTTTATTAACCCTTGCTCAAACTAGTAGCACTCCATCTCTTAATGCAAATACTGGGTCTGTGAATCTTTTACCAGCAACTCAACCATCAACTGATTCACTTGATTATGCTTTGGGATTGAAAAATTGGTTCGGTCAAATTATTCACAGTTTTACACTTGATTACAACGGAACCACAATTATCCAACAAACTCCATATGTTAATATGTGGAATGCTTTCAAGCTCATGACAAGTTTATCATATAATGATGTTATAACACAAGGTGCAACCATCGGATTTTATCCAGATGATCCAACATCATTTCAATATATTAATATTGCATCTGGACCTGGAGGCGCTGCTGTGGGTGTTGCTTCTGCGTACGGTACCGGGGTGTGTAATAACGCAACCGGTATTTCTATGACACCGGCATCTGTTGCTCCTCAAAATTATAATAGCGGAAATGGTAATCGTGGATTATTAGAACGCATTAAATATATTAATTTCGATGGAAGTGGTAGTATTGGAGGGGGTAATGTATATTCATCATTACTTTTAACCGGTGCTGTTGCTACTCCAGGAGATCAACAAACAACCGCAGCATCTTATTCACAGAATTTATGGAAATCATACATTTCATTTAAACGAGACGCTACTGCTGTAGATCAACGTACAGCTATTTCAGGTGCTTCTGGTGCGGCAATTCAAATTTCAGTTCTTGCGACCATTTACTTAAAACATGTTCATTCATTCTTCAATATGTGCCCACTTCTCAAAGGTGTATTTATGAAAATGACAATGAATTTAAATAACTGTTCATCAACTATTGAAGCAATTTGCAATGTTGCAGCTGCTGCCAATGCTGCTGCTGTTGTACCTGTTCCTGGAGCGGGTGCATTTGTTGGTAATAACGCGTTACCTGCTGCTGGAAGTGCCGCATATATGATTTCGAATCAATTAGCAGTCGCAAGCGTACAAAATTCAGTCAACGGTGTCAATCCATTAATGATTGCTGCTGGTATTTCCGCATTAAGTTCGACTGCTCCTGTAGCAACTGCTAATGGTGGTTATGGTGGTGGAAGTGGTGTCGGTAATTCAATTTCTGGATATCCTATGGCATCTGGTGGATTAAATTTATTTCCAAGACCATCCTTTGTCAATGCTGCTGTTGCTATTGTTGCCGGATCTATTTCTAATACATGGATTGCTAATATTTCTGTTGGTTCTACATGCTTAAATCAACAACTTTTGGCTGCCGGTGTTGGAGGTGGAAATATTGCTAAATCTGTCTACTTATATATTCCAGCGTATACATTTAACCCGGTATTCGAACAATCATATCTATCATCTCCTATTAAACAAATTAAATATACAGATATTTATCAATATCAAATCGTTAACGTTGCCGGAACTGGTACTGGTCAATTTAATAATCTCATCACTAACGGTATTGCAAATATTAAATCAATTCTGATTTTACCATATTCTTCAAATATTGGAGGTATCGCTCAGGCACATGTTGCTCCAAGTCAAGTTCGAAATAATTCTAATACTGGCACACTTCAAGGGTTACCAGTTTGGCAATCACCATTTGACCCTGCTGGATGCTGCTGCACATCTCCAATGATTGCATTTTCAAATTTCAACGTTCAAATTTCAGGACAGAATGCCATCTATAACGTGGAGAGATATCAATTCGAACAATTTAACAACCAACTTTATGGACAAAATGCCGTTAACGGTGGATTAACCGATGGACTCACATCTGCTCTAATTGACCGCGTTGGATTTGATACATCCTACGGCTATTACTATGTTAATGTTGAACGCATGCTCCCGGTGGAACAATCAGTGCCAAAATCTGTTCAACTTCTTGGAACCAATCAAAGTTCTCGAGCGATTGATTTATATGTGTTCATTGAGTATGCGGTAGACGTCTCGATCGATAGCCTTACCGGAGCCCGTGTCTAGACACCTTCTAACCATCACTACCTAAAAATCAAACAATAAAAATGTTAATTAACTTTACCATTTTTATAGTTTAACTAATTATTAAGTATCGTTATCTGATTGTTAAGACATCATTATTTAAACATTAAGTATTGTTATTTAATAATGCACGTAATCAGTATTTCAGCAAGTCCTGGACAACTTAGTAAACTTAAACGAGGACATCCAGTCCGTATTAAACGAGGGAAAGGTTTTAACCTTGTCGTTCACCCTGAGCGCTATAACATCGTAGCCAAAGCGTTCCGTTCAAACAAAGGTGTTCAGTTAGCACTGACACCAGAGGAACAACAAATGAATAAAGCATATTCTCAATCACCAGAAGCAGCTAGAGAACTACATGCGGCATCTGAAGAGATGGGAGCCGAACCAGTTTCTGAAGGTAAAGGAATTTTTGGTTCTGCTGGTGACAAAGCCATGAAAAAATTAGGGATTCGTAAAATGGCATATCAAATGGGTGACTATGCGAAACCAGCAGTTAAAGCTGGTTTAACAGCAGCTCTTAATGCTGGTGGCACTGCACTCGGTGTCGTACAACCAGAATTAGTTCCATTCATTCCAGGTGGTGTAATGGCTGGGTCATTATTAGCAAATGATTTTTTAGATCATCCAAGTAGATACATGGGAAAATCAGGAACTAAACATGTTAATGCTGCCAGATCATCAGCACAACAAGCAGTTCACAATGAACTAAACGATCAATTAAACCAACAACTCGGAACTAACTATGGGTATTTAGGGCGGGCTGGATTAGATAATGCTGTAAGTAATATGGCAGCAGCACAACTTGCTCAAGCTGGAATCGATGCTAGATATGGAATATCACCATCACATACTGTTTCAGGTGAAGGTATTAGACATCGGGGAATTGTTGGACGAGGCGGAGGCATGATTGGATATGGTTCAGTTTATCATCCTCCAGCATTAGTATCACAACCTTTTGCTGCTAACTTCCAGTTCCAACATTTCCTTCCTGTTCAGTACCAACATTTTAATTCTGGAGCTGGTATTCATGGAAGTAAAGGTCTTTATGCTGGTATGGGTCTCTATTAATATAATATATTTTTTAAGATATACACTTTTGTAATTTTTTTTAAAAAAAACTTACAAATATGTATAGAATAGTTTCATATAGGAGAGATTTAAATTATGTGTAGAAAGAATTATATACACTTTTGTAAATTTTTATTAAAAAAACTTACAATACAAAATATTCTACATATCGTTTTAAAAAGAAGGAACGATATATATAATAATAGAAAATGTCATTAACGGATACTCAAATTTATAGACTAGCTGAACGGATGAGAATCCCTTTAGCAGGTGTATGCTTCAAAGATGAATTACCATCGAAACTACAATTCAATAAAACGTATATCATTAATCTTCAAGATAGTGTTGACGAAGATGGGCAAGAGAACGACGGGACGCATTGGACAATGCTCCAATGTAACAAATACCCGAACGATACAAAAGAATGTTTCTTTTTTGATCCTTACGGCGCGCCACCGTCAGAGGTCATTAAAAAGGCAGTAGCTAGTACCAACGGAAAACCAGGACTTCCTTACAATACGAAAGATATCCAAAGCTTAATGAACAATGCGTGTGGGTTCTACTGCTTAGCATTAGCTCACTTCATCAACGCGTCACAGTTCAGGTCTCAACATCTATATACTGATGTCGAAACCTTCCTTGAAATGTTTGACGATTTGAACAAATCCGTAGACTTTAAAAAGAATGAGTATATATTAAAACACTTTTTCAGATCTGAAGATCCGTCTCTACGTCGAGATATAGATGTTATTAAATCAACCGAAAGTATTACATCTGAAGACGAGCATTCAAACAGACCTGATATGTTCAGGTTACCTGTAGATATCAACATTATGAAATAGACATAAACATAAATTTATATAGTATATATAATGTCAACTCAGGAAGAACCTAAAAGAGATGTAATAGTAGAAATTAGATATTCATCGTATACTCCAGCACAGAAGCGTGCAACTCAAAAGTATAGGAATGATAACAAAGAAAAGGTAAACGAACAACGTAAAAAATACTACCAAGCGCGGAAGGAATCAGATCCAAATTTTTTAGAATACAAACGCGCAAAAGCAAAAGAGTATTATTTAAAAGCAAAACAACGATCACAACACGAGGCTGTTGAAACACCCCAACCAGAAGCACCGGTTGCTGATGTTATCGGTGTAATATCATCAATGTCACATCCTGAAGGAACAACGATTGAAGATGTTATATCAAGCATGCCAGTTGAAACACCTAAACCGGCAAAAATTAAAGTTGTATTAATAAAAAAGAATAAACCTGTAGAACCATAAAATCACAACATGAAATAGTCGGACGTGTCCGGCGCGCTTCTGTAGCTCAGTAGGTAGAGCATCC
>SESF01017087.1_pt1 | contig 18301 bp, 3 predicted proteins | sample 3171521 | NCBI WGS metagenome assembly SESF01 (sample SAMN10866945, study PRJNA518727) | freshwater metagenome | biome: subpolar coniferous forest; feature: holomictic lake; material: water; isolation source: holomictic Lake 227, 6 m and 8 m depth | place: Canada: near Kenora, Ontario | collected...
CTGGGGCATGGGGCCGTAGTTATTTATTCCATAAAAATCAGGCTGACAAAAGGCACAACCGGGACTAATTAACGACGGGTGTCAATCAGCGTTAAAAACGCATCCAAATTAATTACCTTTCTTTAATAACAATAGGCGTTGGGAAATCTTTATCGTTTTTAACCATAATGGTTGAAATTAAACCCATTAGTTTTTCAGCTTGTTCAGATGGATCTTGAATACCATCATCAAACCAAGGTGTTTTATTAGCAATACTCCAATAACCAACACCTTGATCAAATCTAATAATAGTTTTTTGACCAGTATCCCAAGTTAGCTCCATAAATCGATGATGCGGCAAATCTTTTGGAATATTAACAATGCAGTTTTCATTCATTCCTTCAAAATAAGCGGTTATAACATCCATTCTTAATTGATCATTACTCCAGTCCGCCAATATATTGCGGGCTTTATAACCAGGCTCTCGTTTCTTACCTGTATTAATTACAATCGTCGGTTTATTCCATCCTTGTATTTGTTTTCTTAATTCATCAACAATCTCAACCAACAACATCACGGACCAAGGTGACAGTAAATAACGATCTGAATAAAGAATACTAACCAATTCATTATTTAAAAAATGTTGTTCCAACAAGGTATGTTGCTTAATAATTTGTTGCCATAATTTTTCAGCAAACTTTATCAATGGGCCATTACATTCAGTTAAAATTTCAATTTCTTTATCACCTGAACCCAGCTCAGGCTTTAATAAATCCTTATTCAATTCTTTTGTCATTGACAAAAGAGGGTAATCGTAATCATTGGCAGATATCAAAACACTATCGGCAAGTGTCAACCAGCTCTGATTAGGTATTGCCGACTGTTTCAAGGTATGGGCAAAAGTATGAATATTTTCACCGGATACTATTTGTGCGGCTATACAAGCGGTGTCTTTAAGTAAAACTTTACTATCATCAATTAATTTAAGATGCACACCTATTCGGTGTAGCATCCATAAATCTGATTTGGTATCTTCCGTAAGAGGAAGTACTGACGAATTAATTACCAATGTTACATTTGAATAAAGCTGTTTCCAACGATGACTACGCTCGATTAATTGACTTTCGTTGAATTCCCATTCTAAAGGCACGCCCTGCAAATAAACATATAGATCTGTAGCACCTTGACGAGCATCAATACTAATTTCAGTCAATAAAGATTCGGGAGAATATTTAGATTTAGGCCCCAATATCTTCAATTCATCAGGCAATGCTATTAGGCTAATAAAAGTATCATTTAAATATTCAGCAGCTAGCTGTCGATTAAGGTAAGCAATATGATATCGCGTGTCATAACCCAACAAACAATTTTGACAGACACTTAAACAATCACATTTTAGATTTTCTTTTGCCTTTACAAATAGTTGATCAAAATAACGATAGGCAGATGATGCAAAACCAGAACCGCCGCTACTTTTATCATATAGAACTATAGCCGCTACCGAGTAATCGCACCCCATTACTTTAGTTGGTTTAACTGTATAGCCCAATTCATCAGCATTAATGCCTAAAATATCAGCAAGCGCTTGTCTAATTGCTACAGCTAATGTCCAAGCAATTTTTTTATTATCCTCAAGACCATGATTTAAAAAAACTTGTTCGTTATAATGTTTCAAATAGAGTTCAAAAACATCTGTATGATCAACGTATCCCAAATGCAAGTTACGAGCAATAGAAAATTGCTGATCATTTCCACTACAAAACACGTTAGTATCTCCTTTAGGACGTCCTCTTAATTTTTTATGTGGTACTGAAAAAATTTCAGGTAAGTCTGTTTCATTGAGCATAGAACCCGCATGTCCGCAATGCCAACACAAAGCATAACCATGATCATGTGTACCTGAACTGTGATAAAAAATATCACCCTGAATACCCGCTCGAAACGCACCTAATTGAGGATTCGGTAAAGAACGTAGTGCATCTCTAGCAGTAACCCAAGGTTCTTTAACTGGCACATAATGTTGTATAGAAATATCTGTTTGAGGGTCGCTGTAAAAATCAACAGCAAAACCGGAGGGTACAATAAAATTAAGCTTATGATCTACATTGATTGCTGCGCCACAGTCATTACAAACATTAGCTGCAAGGGTACCAATGGTATTTTCAATGGCACCACAATGATTACAGCGCCATGCGGTCATCAATTTCTGATTTTCAACTGTCTTACCGTCTGGTATATGCCAATTTAGACTCAAACCTGCTGAACGATAAGATAAGCCGTTTAAAACAACGTCACAACCTGGAGCATATTCTCTAATAGCTACCGTTAAATCACGTGTCGGTTTAGCACGTAAATAACCCAAGTTTTCACCTCGCTCATTATCGTCATCATTCGCATTTTGTTGAACATTATAATCATGATGACTATAAGGATCGAAGTGCGCAATACCAGTTGGAAATCCGTAACAAGGTAAAAAACCTCTTACGGCTAACTCAGCCAATAAATATTCACCCTTGATACGCTTCAAATCTTTATCAACTCGTCTTCTATAGGGATCATTTTCTCCAACCGCTATAGTTAAAGCATCAAACTCATCTTGTAAGGGTTGGTATTCCTCTAGCCATTTTTCTTTAATGGCTATCATTGCTACTTGCGCTTGATGCACTAAATTACTGAGAGGTACCCCATAAAGTATTGTTTTATTTACCAGTGCTTTTAAACCTTGCTCAAGGTTTGAGGGCAGCCCCATCACAGCACAATTTTCCAGCCAATCATTAATTTTATCAACGGGAATCGTACCTTCCTCTTGACAAAAAAACCAGCCACAATTTAAAGTGATTGCTTGTTGTTGATGTACATCAATTATGTGTTTCAAGAAATATGAAAATAACAATGAATTGATATGTCGCTGTACAATCTTGCTACTATTTAAAGTAATGTAGGGTGCTTTAATCGCTGTAGTAAATGGCCATAATGGCTCGTTGAATACCGTGCGCTCATGAGGATTGTCTTTACATAAAGTAAAAGATAGTGCTCTAGATTCCTGACGACGACCTGCACGTCCGGCACGTTGTAGATAATTGGCTGGATGCGGGGGTACATTGTTCATAGCTACAGCAGATATACCACCAATATCTACGCCCATTTCCATCGTAGTTGAACAACTTAACACATTTATTTTTTCTTCTTTAAAGCGACCTTCAAACCATTTCAAACGACTTGCCGGTTGCTGGGCTGAATGTTCAGCTGTTCTATAAAAAACCCCACCCTCTAGTATTCGGTCACTAAGATCAGTCCACAAATTCTTTGTCCTGAGTTCATTGATCACAGCATTATTAGCAATCCACTCTCTAATACTAGCAAGCTTTTCTGTTTCACTATTAAAATCATAACTGATCGGTAATACATCAATAGCAATTTTTTCACACATGACACCTTGTGAACTTGTTGGATTATTGGGTAAATAAGGTGTGATGCCTTTAAAACTTGTATCTAATAAACGATGTGTAACCGGACAAACCCAAGCCTCTTGTATAGCTAAGAATGCTAGTGCCTCGACATTAATTTGAAAGGATAAAGTGCCCGTCACAGGAGTTATTATTTGCTTGGAAGTTAGTGCTTGCCAAGCTAGTTGCATGATTTCATTAAGCCTGTCATTATCATCCTCGTTATGACTATCTGTGCTTAGAGTTAATACATGACTTAATAAACGAATTAAACGATGATTACGTCCATTTCTAACTTGTGGCCATTTATTCAGACTTTTGCTGGTTATTACCATTGATGTCGGAGACAATAACGCTTTGGAATGGTAAGTAATGCCTATCCAATTTAGCCATGCGTTATCAATAAAGAGATAATTATCCCGCACATAAAAGTCTAAGCTTATTTTAAGAAAATCTTGCCAATCTTTTAAGCTAAGATTGTACTGATTTAGTTTATTTGGTAGTTCTTTAATTTCTGCTAAAGCTGGATATTGAACAGCAACCAATCCCAAAGTTTCTAAGCTATTTTGCCGTTTAGGTCGACGATTAAACTCCCGAATCAATAACATTTTAGATAAAGTTATTGGACCAACATTTTGGTCAAACAACATTGGATTTTGATATTGATAGTAAGCCAACATGTGACGGTTAATATCAGGAGAGGCCTTGAGTTTATCAATCGCTTGCTGCCATGTAATAGGTTTTATAATACTTAAAGCATTAATTTTTTCTTGCTCATCCTCTGCTTGTTTTGAATAATCACTAGCCACTTCTGGAAACTGCTTAAATCTTTCTGCTTTTTCTAAAAAATCATCGCGTTTTTTTTTCAATTCAATATAAATACCTGGATTATTAGAATCATCTAATTGAGAGGCCACCATTTCATAGACCAAGCCACGCAAGCGGTTACGTTCTGAATCTTGCTGAATTTTAACAGCAATTCTAGCCGTTCCCTGCCGACTGTCGGTAAATGTAATTAATCTGCGACCACGACCAGGACTTGAGGAAGGGTTTTCGCCATCCTGACAAAACTCCAATAAAGTGGGAACAGTATTGCTAATATAAAAAGGAGCACCTAATAAGCATCGACGAAAAGCACTAGATTGGCCTCGCTCAGGTGTAAATCCACAAGAACCACAACATTCGTCATCCTCAACAATATTAATGATTATAGCGGTGGCATCTTCACTTAATAATTTAGTATCCAATGACAAAGATGTAGAATACGTTAATTCATTATTTGCACTCGAGAATAAATTAACTATTTTATTTCTTTTATCGATTAAAAAATCTCCATCAGCAGTATCCTCTTCTTCAGTATCATAATCTCCCATCGTAGACTCAATTTGTAAGCTGAATTCATCGATAATCTGCTGAGGCGTTTGGATTAATAAACCTTCCGAAGTCTCAGAAGCTCTTAGATGTGGGCTATTACAATCAGTACAAAAAACCAACTCATAAACTGGAGCACCGCACTCACAGCGCTCGCGTTGTTGACTGTAAACATAACCATAAGACCAGCCATCTGCTAAAAAAGTATCTTTTTTATGATGGCAATGTGGATCTACACAACACCATAATCCATTAGTGACTTGATGAAATAAATGACCACGCAAAGGTAGAAAAGATTGTTTAGCTTTATTGTTTTTATCAGGCAAACTAGTGCCCGTACATAAATCCAGCCAGGCTAATGTTTGCTCATTTTTGATATTGAGATCGGCAATATCAGGGAACAATGTATGACTTAATGTGCTTAAAGTCACTGGTAGTGAATTATCTGTTAGAGCTTCACGCAATTGACGACTAGTAGGATGGTCTTCTAAAGACCGATAGCGTTCTCTTGATATTGATGTTTCAGAATCAATAATCGCTAAGGTTTCAAAAGGGGTGTCTTTCTTATATTTTCCGTTTCTCTTATTCATTGGTGGGGTGTCGCGTTTACCACCAATGACTGTTACTTGATCTTTTGGAATACCCGCCAAATCAGCAAGATACTGTTGTAAAGAATTATTATCCTTATCACCTATCGTTGCAGATGTTGCAATAAAACGCACATTTTTAGCCTCAACACCAAAACCATGTAAAACCCGACGTAATAATAAAGATAATTCTGCCGCTTGTGATCCTATATAAGTATGAGCCTCATCCAATATTATCCAACGTAACTTACCCTGCGATTGTTCAAGAATGGGCGCATCATTTTTTCGCACCAACATATACTCTAGCATAGTCGCGTTAGTAACTAATAAGGGCGGCGGTTGTTGTCGTAGCAATGTTCTAGATAATATCTCATTGGGTGTCTCATTTTGTTGAGCAGCTTGAATATTCTCTTTAGTATTACCGTTATATAAACAAAAACGGACACCCATACCAAACTTATTAGTCCACGCACGTAAACGATCACGTTGACTATTAATCAAGGCATTAAGTGGATAAATAAACAAAGCTTGTACACCTTGAAGTGGCGCAAGATTTACTTGTGCCTCATACTGCTTCACCAAATCATTAAGTACAGGCACCATAAAACACTCGGTTTTACCTGACCCAGTGCCACTGGTAATAACAATCGATTGAGGTTTAGTTTCCGCTAATTTCAACCAAGATTTATATTGATGCTGATAAGGTTTCCAAGCTTTTTGGAAAGCATAATCTTTCAACTCACTCGGTGGTTTATCCATTGCCTCAATGAAAGATCGTTCCAGTAAATTACCGGCCAAACTATCCAATGTTAAATTAACCTCCTCCCAACCAAAAATAGCTTCAAATACGGGATCAGCCAAAAAATTATTACTTTGCGGTGCACCTAAAGGCTCATTAAATTGTTTTGATAAAAATTGTCGTAAAGCTGGATCGCTAATACCCATTATACTCAAAGTGGCTTCAGCCGAACGTTGCGACAATTGGCCGATCAGTGACTGAAAAGAATGTGATTGATAAAAATGAGGCATCCGAAAAAATCCTAATAAGTAGCTTGCTGAGACAAATAAGCCAAGGTGATTTTGAAAGTGGCATTAAACCAATCGCAATCAAAATCTTTTAAGCATTTTAATTTAAAAATAATGACGGCATCACCCACCCATGAATTTGGTATGTCGCCTTTTGAACAACAAACGGCTAATAATACGGGTAATATAATCAGTGCACGTTGATAGTCCATCATATTGTTTATATTTAGCCATTGCTGCTGTATAGACTCAATTCTTGTTGCGTGAAAAATCAATTCTGATTTTAAAACTTCTGGCCAATTACTGTTTGCATGTCGTGCTAACAATTCCTGTTTTGCCGCATTTATAGCCTCTATGGTTATTTGTCTGGCAATATCAGGTGCTGACTTCATAAAGTTCAATTGTTGATCTGAATCACCCAATAAGCTGACTCTAAGTATGTCAGTTACTATCTCCATTGATACACAAAGATGACTAATTCGTTTAATACGTCCATTAAGGAGAATTAGGACATCAGGTTCATCATCAATTACTTTTTTCAAATAATCTTTATAGGCAGAAAAAACGCTTACCCAATCAGCTAAGGGAATTAACTCCCAAAAAACAGGCAACTCTTCACCAAAACGTTGGGAAAATGACTCATCCATCTGCAAAACTAGTGCAGGCAAAAATTGAGTATTCGTAACAGCAACTGACCAAATATTAAAAGTAGTTAATGGCAAATGTTCATTTTGTTTAGACAATTGTCTTAAATACTCCCAACCACTGTGTTCAAAGTCCGCACACATATCAGTTAATATATCGGCTATTATCTTATTCCGGCTATCCTTGCCTGGTAAATTAACTGCTTCATGTAGTGTTTTAATATGGTTATTAACTGTATCCGAAACATCTGGTGTCAAGCCAACTCGCCACAACATAGGTCGTAACGATACAGAAGAATTAGCAGAGGGGTATATCATCCAAGGCCCATCCTCTCTTTTTTCAGGATAAAAAAGCCAACTACCAATAGTAGTCTGTTCTGATTTTTGCATATCTAGTTTTATATGTTCTTGGACTGGCTGAGCAAGTCTCATAGCCATGAGATCAATATTTGTAATATTATCATAAGATAACTGGGCTTGATCACTGGCACTCAAAACAACACTACCTTCCGCCCAATTCGATTCCAAAACAAATTGGTAACGATAAATATTGACTCGTAATAATTCAGTACCTTTCTCATAGACTACTAACGTAGCGTAGCTATCCAAATTTCGACTTATCGCTAATAAACTTTTAATCCAGATCTGATAGTCAATTAACGCCAATTCAATAACTGCACCTTGCACTTCAATGATATTGCGAAAATACAAATCTTGTCTTGCTTGAAATTCTAAAGTATCGTCTCTTAAGCTGATTTCAACTTGTAAGTGGCGTCTGAATTGTGGCTGTTCATTAAATAGACGTAAACGATATCCATACAATTGATCTGCAAACACAGCCCTAGTTAAAACACGATGACCATTACCATTTATCAATTGCCCTCCTCTAGCAGGAAAGGGCATTGTCAAGATTAGCATCTGGGTCATATTTGACCAATATAAGGTTAACTGGATATTATCAGGCGGTGAATTTTCAGCAAAAAGATCCAATTGCACGACGTTGCCAATAGTGGATATATTGTGTTTTACTGACAACTGGCAAGAAACCTTTGCAGTTCCAATATTTTCAAGAAATATTGAGCCATCTAAAGAATCTACTGCCGCTTTAAAACGAATTGAAAATTGTTCTGGTAATAAAACGCATTTATTACGAAATTGAATGTTTCCTTCATTATCACGTAAGCGAATTTCATAAATGCCATGATGATTTGTCGTTAGTGTTTGCCAATTTTCCCTTGAATTAACGGCTCGACAAACTAATCTATTCGCTTTAATTTCGGTCCTTGTTCCCATTTCAATATCAAAACAAATCAAAGTAGGTAACCCCAGATAAACTTTATTAGGTGTACTTACAAATGAAAGAGTGTTGCCGATTAAATAATAAAGTTTTGCAGACTGAACCTGGGCTGTTTTAATAAGGAAAAAATTATTTTCGTTATCTGTTAACTTAACAATACCACTCGATTGAATTAGTTTTTTGTTGTTAATAACAGAGATGTTAGTAATTTCAGTAGTCGCCGGATAATTAAACTCTACAGGACAAAGGATTTTTACCTCTGTCGACCTTGTACTGACACTAGCCACACCCTCAAGTATCCATTCGTCATTTTTTTTGACAAAAACCCAAGGAACATCATTATCTAATTCCTCACAACCTATAATTGGACTTTCGTATATAGAAGTAGTCAAATGTTTGAACCGGATCGCATAACCTTGAGAAGCCAACTCACTTTTAAAGCTAACATTTGAACTAGGCATCTTTAAAGAGGGGTTACCCTGATAAATCGACTTTACTGCAACACCTAATAAATAGATATCCCCTTCATTACTAAACAATTCAACATTAAGTCTTGAAGGTATGGTTTCTTGGAGATTAAGATCATCAAGCCTTATAAATCCAGCAAACTCAAGCTTTAACAGTAACTGGTCATTATCATCAAGAGTCCTAAGCCCTCTGAAAGGTAAGTTATTCTTTTCATTTGAAGACGGTTCAAAAAAAACTCCCATCAGTTTTTTGCTTACGTCCGAATCTATCGGCAGTGGAAAATTTTTACGCCAATTAGGAAGTTGCTTATCCAAGTAAGCAATCGGATCTTCTTGATTATCTAACTGATAGTCTTGCTTAAGCTTAACTACTGTTTTAATTATATCGCCTAAAATAATGCAGATTTGATCATTTTGATAGGTTTTAGGAATATATTCACATTCTCTTATTATTGCATCAGTTTTTATGCCTGTATGATGAAGCCTCGTATATTTTAAGATAGCATGTCGAAAAACACGACTTAACCACGCACTATTATTATTTAATTGATTAAGAGGCAAACCTCCTTCAATAGAGAGCGTTCCAAGATAACGAAATTTACCATTAATCATGCGGACCTTAAGTCCCCAGAAACGCAATCCTTTGATAATAATTTCATTACGTTGTTGATTTGATAGCGCAGTTGGATCTGCATCAAAAGAGCTAAATAACGTGCTCCATCTCCAAGGTCCACCGTTGTACTCACGCCGCCACCATTCAGCACCGTAAATAACAAAAACCTCATTCCATTTTGTTAACTTAGTCAACCTTGTAACGTCTTCACTAAGAACTGAGATAAATTCTAAAGTTTTCTTCAAAATTAAGTATTCTGCATCTGTCATTTGATACTTAAATAATATTTGTGAATTAGGCGTCGATAACCCTCTTTCTTTAAGAAAAGCATTAAGCCATTTTTCTGGAGTAATATTTTGAAGATTAACGTCAACCATAGCTTGTCGTATCTTTTTTGGTATATGTTTAGTTGGCATTAAATTTATTCCTTTCCTTTTACAAACGACAAATTATCATTTAAATCATCTAATCAAGCTTTATAAATTCAGGCAACAACAGTTAAAATAATAATCGTTCATTCTTGACTCTATTACCTATATAACTTATAAGCTGTTATATAAACTTAAATATAGTGCCTCAAAAACCAGACTGCCATTTAACATAATATCTTCCATAAAAGGCCGAACTGAGTAAAAAAACTTAAAATTTTGACGAGTAAACCATATATTGATAGTCAATTCCCTATCTTCGCCTAAATTTTTTACTTAAAAATTTCAAAAATTTATCTAAACCATAAATCTTGAAAATTTACCAAATCCCGTAATAGCACAAAAACGTTTAGCGCGCGTTATAGCCACATAAAGCAGTGAACGCTCTTTTTGCTCATGCTCTTTAATAATCGTAGGGTCATCAGACTCTAGGTTATTTATAGGTACCACACCTTCATTAATACCGGCGACATACATATAATCAAACTCTAAACCTTTAACACGATGCATTGTCGCAATCCTTACGCCAGGTCTACTAACGCTATCAACTGTATTTTGTTCAATTTGATAAAAAGGTATATCAGCTACTTTTAAAGCTGTTTTATAACGCTCCATGTCACTCAGTCTTCTAACAGCTATACAAGCCTTAACCCAAGACTCTTCAGGTAACTCTTGCAAAGAAGCGACAATAAAATCAGTTTCTTCTTTGGCGTTTTTAAAACATTTAATCGTTGGTTCAGCACCTGTCATCAAAGATCGATAACCCAATTGTTCATCTTGACCGCTATCAAGATCATCGAAAGCGATTCCTTTCAATAAAGATACGGCAGATTGTCGAATTTGTTCGGTGGTACGATAATTAACACGTAACTTATGGCTACGACCAATAATTTTTATACCGCATTGGCCCAAAACAACTTTACTACCATAAATACGCTGATGGGCATCACCAACAATAAATAAATCATTCTTATCTTCAGCAACCAAGTGCCGTAATAAACGGAATGCATTCATCCCCAAATCTTGAGCTTCATCAACTAGTATATGCGTATATGGCGCTAGAATCTGATCTTTAACTATTAGCGTTAAAGCATCGCGATAAACATCTTCTACTTCTTTTAAACCAGCATCATTTAGTTTAATACGATAATCCTCAAAAACATCCCAAACCGCTTTTCTCATAGCACGATTTAACTGTACACCCCGCCCTACCCGTCTTGCCTGTAAATAACCTTCTAAATTATTAATATTTTGCGGTTGAACAACCTTATCCCATTCTTCACGAAAAAATGACTCCGACAAATTCCCTTCACTAGGCATCAAGATTAAAGCATTGTTCCAAATGTCATGGGCTTTCTCTTTATTAAGAAAAGTATAATTAATCTTATAACCATGCTTCTCCATAAAGCGTTTTACCAAAGCATCCAGATTAATGACTTCAATTTTACGCAATACATCAGGTGTACATATTTGTTTTAAATTCTGCTCAATATCTAGTGCTAAATTTTTAGTAAACGTCGTAAATAAAATTTTCGTATCATACGCATCCTGCGCATGCTCTGCTAACCATTTGGCACGGTGCATCGCAACGACTGTTTTACCAGTACCCGCTCCTCCCAAAACACGCACAGGCCCATTCCAATCCCTGAAAATTAATTTTCGTTGCAAAGGATGTAAAAAAACTCGCCATTTTTCTAAGGGGGCATCCAACATAGCTTGCAAAGCAGCGTCATCAGATGCCAATAAAAATCGCCTCTTGGACTCTGGATTATCTAATGCACTGGCAAAATCGTTAGTATCAATTTTTGCAGGTTCATCCTGTAAACTCACATCATAAACAGACATGACTTCTTCTAAACTAATCCCGTCTGCTAACATTGCTAAAGCTTCATAAGCTTCATCGGGTAATTTAGCTTTCAACTCATCAAGATCAAGCGGTCTTGTAACTTGTCGAACTAAAGGCAGCAAATCTTCCGGGACACCCAATCGCACTAAATAACGATCTCTAATATCTACAAATAACCCGGCATTACTTTGCTGAACGTTCGATTGTTGTAACTGCTGTGCTTCGTCTATATATTGCAATTCCAAGACTTGCAAAACCCCATTTTCGGGGTTGATTTTTAAAACTCTATTAGCAGCCCAATCATAAGCATCATCATGCTTATCTGCCCATAATAAAATATACACTTCACCCTGCTCAGGTGCTAAAACGATCGCCCTATAAGCTTGATCTATCCGAACTGAGCGTAAGTTTTTATCACGTGACACTTGAATAGTTTCATAATTAATACCCGGTGATTTAGGATTTTGCCTAAACAATTCCATAAATTTAACGGCTTTTTCTTGCTGCGCTTTAGGCAACTTTAAAACACTGGTGAAAAACTCTGACGATATAGCTACTTTGGGTTGCATAAAAATTCCTAATTCAAAGCAAAAGCAGTTAATAAGGCTTGTAGATCCTTATCCAACTCACTATTCAAAAAAACTTGCCAGTCTTTTTCAGTTAAGGTCGCAGTATCGGTATCATAACCTTCTAATACAATAACGACCTTATAATCTAGCCAAGCTAAGAATGCCTCGGCTATAATTTCACCGGACTCATTAAGTAGTTCAAAACCACATTGTGGAATGGGAAGATTTAAAGGTATTAATTGATTAATTAACGCAACTTCAGTGCCTACCGCATCTGCTAATATTAACTCCCAAGCAGACTCAATAATGCCGTCAATTGGACCATTAACTTTTTCAGATAAACTCATCATCAAGTTATCATACGCAAAGCTATCTATACCTTTTTGAGTATAAAAACCACTATGCGGCTGAAACTGTAAGACATTAATCAACCTTAAAAAGCTTTGCCATTGCTTAAGATCAGCTTCAAAATCAATTAAATCAGCGCTATCGTCAAAGACTAGGTTTGTACTTAACTGGGTAAAATCTTTTTGATTAAATGCCATTGTATCAAGACGGACTGACAACTCAAGACGTTGATAACTGTCACCCCACAAAGTCCCTAATCGATCAACCTTAGTGATGGCTGAGTCAACGATACCATCAAGTTTTAACTGTGCATATTCCGGTAAAGATTGAACCGAAGCCGGATCAAAAGCAGTGGTCATCTCCCTAAACCAAATAAAGCTTAACAACGCCGAATAACGCTGCCAAACCGATTCACACCCTTGAAGTAATAAAGCAATTAACCAAGTAAAACTGGATTGATCATGTAAGCCCAACAAATCAACACAAGAAAAATGCTCAGCCCACTGCTTGGCCTTCACATTAGGTGACCCCAACAACAAATCAATCGGCAAGCCCGTTTTATCATCTAACACATTTTGCACATCTTCATAGGATAACGACCAAACCCAATAATGATTAGACGCGACAATCGCCATTCTTTGTGCGGTATCTAAAGCAACTCGATCCTTATGATACTTAAAACCATCCGTAAAAATGACAATCGGCTTCAACTCACTGTTACCCAAAGGCACCATCACAAAATCGGCTCTGGATTGAATAGCCACCTGCTGTTCAGCACCCAATTCTACTTGGCGACGAATAAAATACCGCTGCTGACCTAAACGCAAATACCAGCCCGCTTCTCCGGCATAAAACTCAGCACGCCATTCAAAATCAGAAATTTTATTTTCCTTTTTAAGTGCTTTCCCAGTTTTACGTAATGCTTCAAGAAATCGAGCTTCTAACTCACTTTCCACTAAAGGCGACATTTTTATGTCTCGTAAACTAGCTACGGGCACAATCTTGCCAGCATTTTCTTTAAGTGTCTTAATAAAGTCACGGGCTTTTTTACGAGAAATACTCGTTATATTACGACTATTTTTATACACATAAAGACAACGATAGCAGCCATCGGCATGTTCTTTTTGAACGCAACTACATTTTTCTAAAACAGGCATAGCGTATTCGGTTAATACTTCTATCAAATCATCTTGATGACTGGTTAATTGTTTTAGATAACCGGTGCCACCGGGTACTGAATCATAAATCACCAAATAACGTTTACTCAGTTCCTTATCTTCAGGATCAGGTTCAATATTCTGCGCCACTCTTAAATGATCAATACTGCCACCAAACTTCTTCTTTAAACCTAATTGCAATGCAGCAATAAATGACAATTCGGCACTATCGGCATCAGTCCCTGAGGTAATCGGCAATAAAATGCGTATCGCTTCTGATTGAAACTCTCGATATAAGAACAAGCCACTGATAATATTATTTTCATTATCTTTATTTTTAGTTGTACAACTAATGGTATGTACTTGCTCTTTAGGTTTCTTAGTCGATACTTGTACCATGCCACAATGCTGACATAATTTAAAACCAGTACGTTTAGATTCTTTACCCGCAATGGTGATCTCAGGTGAATTCTCGTCACTATGTCCGGTATTGATTTCTCTAAAATCCGCTTTAGAAATAAACTCAAAACCGAATGGCCAATCAACTTTATCGACTTTATAAGCAGCGGTAATCGCAGCATCTTCAAAATCAATTAATAATTGTTTGGTAAAGAACTGGCTGTCTCTATCATCTTTATCATCAGAAATTCGGCTATTACGATCTGCTGTAGTTGCATACACTTGCTTTAAACGCAACATGGTTTGCTTTTGCGAAATATTTACCCACATACGATCACCGCAACGTGGACAGGTTTGATGAGCATCACCGGTATCAATACATTCCGAATGATGACAGGCAGGACATAAACGCCAAGTTTCTTTTTGCGAGACGCGTAAATCAACACGATTAATCTCTACCCGTCGACCACCGGCATAAAAAATACTAGAGGGGGCTAGTTCAGATAATGCCGAGGCGGCAGGGCGCTCATATTTATACGTCCAACGCTCGGATTCTTTATCAACACCTACCGCTTTTACAGCGCCATCGTTATCCTTTTTTGATCGATAAATGACCGAATGTAAAATAACGCCCTGCTCAGGAAAGGCATAATTAGGAATTAGGCCTTCATCCGTTAAGAACTGTAAGGTATCCTGATTTTTAATATTATTCACTACGGATTGGAGAGCGGTTAACTCATGCTCTAAATCTTCTATTTCCTTTTCATCTTGTTGTGATTTTGTTTCAATACTTTTCTTGGTTTTTAATACGGTATTAACGCGTTTAGTTTCCTTACTCATAGACTCAACTTCTAAATACTGTTGCATCAATATCTCTTGAATACGAAAACTTAAACTACCCTGAGTTTCAAAATCACCTTCCGCAAAACGTTTCAGCCAATCGACAGAAAAAGTACTTAAACCGGCACCCAAGCCAGAGTTAAATAACTCTAAAAATTGCTCAATTAAATCATCTCTATGTATTTCGACTTCATTTAAAAATGAATAAGGAAAAGCCTTGCTGTGCTCTGTTCCTTTAGAGACGGTCCGTAAAACTTCTTTTAATTTAAGCGGAATGACAGCTAGCTCAGCGTATTTTTTAACCCATTTATCTAAACAAAAAGCTGTATATTGACGCTCTAAAACCGCAGAGGCATCCAAAAATACACCTGGTGCCTCAACCTCACCCGCCATCATTTCTATTGGGTCACTATAAAAATACAGATCATGTGCATTGGCATTAGCCAATGTTACATTTAAAGCATTGCCATCACGCCGACCCGCTCGACCTATGCGTTGTAGGTAATTTGCTTGTGCTGGCGGCACAGAACACAATAACACTAAAGATAAGTCACCAATATCCACACCCATTTCTAAGGTAGGCGTTGCTGATAATAAATTAACGTCCCAGGGTTTGCGGTTTTCCGGAGTCTTTTTAAAAGACTTTTCTACAGCACTTCGTTCATCTCTAGTCAGTAATCCTGTATGTTCAGCAGTCACCACACGGTTAACTTCACCATCTCGGTATAAACGTCCATAAAAATCCAGGGACTCACTAGACGCTTTATTTAATTGATAATGTCCTATGCAATTTTTTTGTAAACACAGCGAATCTATCCAAACTGCCAATTCACTGTCGGCAACACTATGGCTATGCTGACAATGCTTACAACAAACTGTCGCTACCTGTGTACTGAGCAATAAGCGCTCCGGATTAATGCCCCAAACGGTATCATTGGTTTTTGTGGATCTATCCACTAACAACTGAGCTTTTAACAAATGTTGCAAGGTTAATTGATAGATAGCGGCATTAAAATCCCCAGTCGGTTGCAAGTCATCACTCGCAAGCAACGTTTTAAGTACCCACGTTTGATACCAATTACGAACATTAGCCTGCCCAGAGGCTACAGTTTCTAAACCTTTGCTCTTTTTTGATGACAAAAAAGTAGGTACACGAGCACCATAGCTAAAATTAGGTAAGGCTCTTTGGTTAAAAAACACACCTGGATCGCCGTTATTATGAATATAACTTTCCAAGTCTGGAGAATAAATGCCACCGCCGATACGCAAGTGCGCCAAGAACCCTAAAACAAAGCGCTGTAACTGCTCATAAGATAATTCCCTTAGCGTACCGATATGTTCCTGCAAGGCGTTTAATAATCCCTGTAAACACAGCTCTAATTCATCCTGTTTATAATAACTGGCCACCGAACCACTGCGCTCCAAAGAGCGTCCAATCCGAGATTTAAAACCTAATTCACTTAAAATCTCAAAAGCTAAGCGCTGTTGTAACAAACTTGATAAATTAGAACCATCAGGCAACTTATCGTTCTTTATTAAAAACGAATAATCCCGTAACCACTCCATACTAAGAGGTAAAAAAGTGCCAATAAAAGCCGCCTCACCTAAAGTCGTTAACCAATGCAGATTAAATTGCTTAATAATTTCAGTTAATGAGGTATCTGGCTTAGCCTGATCTAGCACCTGCTTTAAAGCCACTCTAAAACCGTAAGAACGCGTTCTGGCCGCAATAAAACCGGCTCGATGAGCGGTATCTTGCACCCCATCAGAAAAAGCAATCAATTGTTTATCACGATTGAACCGAGACGTGCTTAACTGCCCCACCATCACAGACGATAAACTGGTAGAACGGGCACCCACGATTAATAAACTGCCTTTACTTTGGCAAAAGGGACAATTGTTATGAGAGAGGTTATTAGCCTCTCCTAAATTTGCATCATTTTGCAACACGATGTTATTTGGTTGATGCACCCAGACCAAGCTTTCATCACCACAGTTTTGACAGCTCAGTTGCGAACGGTTATTTAAATACCCACAGCCAGTACATAAATTTTTATCTAAACTACTCGCAAAGTTCCAAGGCGTTTCAACCTTATCCATGGGAAATAACAAACTTACCTTGGGTGAATGAGAAAAATAACTCTTATATATTTGCTGTAAATCAGTGTTTATTTTTGACTGTTCAGCTTCTTCTTTATGCGCCACAAACCCCATCGCGCCGCAATCACGACAATGAATTGCCGGTAAGGCAATACGATCTTTAGGCACTAGACCATCATCAGAAAACAATAACTTGGGTTGCTCATCTTTAGTCGGCAATAAAACCACTAAGCGGCTCAATTCTCTTAGCCATAACTGCATACGAACATCTAATAGAGGTGCCAAATAACCGGCCTGATGCTCTCTGGCTACCGATATTAAAGACACCAAACTGATTAATAACTGTTCAACCAGTTCATCTGTTAGTTCATTTTGCGAACCTAAACATTTTTTAAATTCAGCTAATAAATCGGTCCAATCGGTGACTTGCCCTTTAAGTAAACGTAATAAATTTTGAAATAAATAATGCCGCTTTAAAGCTTTGGCTAATTCAACACGCCATAAATTGGCGTCTTCAAACCCTGCCAACTGCTCAAACCACAACTGCGCCTGAGCTAAAGCATAACTTTCCAATTCGGAATAATTATCCGCCTTTAAAGCCTGTAATTGCGTCATCGTAGGATAACCAACATACTCAACAGGTTCAGGTGCTAAATAATCTCCTAACGATTGTCGATATTCGGTAATAACCGCTTGCTCATCAAAATACTCATCAAACACAGAAGTTGCATACGTGATTAAATTTTGACCGGCATCCTGACCGCCCAAAGTTGCTGAAGTACCTACACATACCAAATGCTGCTTAGGCGTTTCCATTCGGGCTTTTAAACGCCTGATCAAACAGGCTAAATCGGTACCTTGAGCACCATCAAAGGTATGTAATTCATCCACGACCAAAAACTTAAGCGTGGTTTCGGTATTATTTACCCACAACCTATGGTCTTTGGCTCGGATTAATAAGAAATCCAACATTTTATAGTTAGTTAATAAAATGTCAGGGGGATCATTACGCAAGGTATCTTTATCAGAAATCAAATGCTCACGCGCCATATTGGTCGTCGCATGTTGCTCTTTATCACCGACATAAATACCGGCAGTCACGGTGTTTTTAAGATTCGGATTGTCGGCAATGGCCTTAGCTAAGCGTTGCGCCTGATCAGCCGCCAACGCATTCATGGGATAAA
>SESF01026427.1_pt1 | contig 18301 bp, 20 predicted proteins | sample 3171521 | NCBI WGS metagenome assembly SESF01 (sample SAMN10866945, study PRJNA518727) | freshwater metagenome | biome: subpolar coniferous forest; feature: holomictic lake; material: water; isolation source: holomictic Lake 227, 6 m and 8 m depth | place: Canada: near Kenora, Ontario | collected...
TTAGGAGAAGCTTTTGCATTGGCATTGGCTGATAAACGCGGGATGGAACGATATGGTTTTGCATTACCAATGGATGAGGCTTCCGCAGAAGTGTTGATCGATTTTGGAGGTAGAAGTTGGCTTGTTTGGGATGCTAGTTTTCAGCGCGAAAAAATTGGGGAGATGCCAACAGAAATGTTCTATCATTTCTTTAAATCATTCAGCGATGCGGCCAAATGTAACCTCAATATTTCTTGCAAAGGTGATAATGAGCATCATAAGATCGAAGCTATTTTTAAAGCATTCGCAAAAGCCATTAGAATGGCGGTGAAAAGAGATCCATTTTCTAATTACCTGCCATCAACCAAAGGCTTACTCTGATACTGTTGTATGAAATCGGCTAAGAATTATACAGGTTCGTTTTCTGCAAATTTTTGAATTCCAAAAACTGTCCAAAAATTCCCATTTTTGGACAGTTTTTTATGCTGAATAATTACAAAAGCAATCATAATCAAAGCTTTAGCTAAATGGCATAGTCATTGTATATATAATTAGTTCTAAATCTAATTGTAGCATGACGAATCTCGATTTTTTTAAAGCAAGTTTAGCAAACGAAAAGGATGCAACCTTGAATATGATCAAGAGTCTGCCTACTGAAAAGTTAGATTATAAGCCCCATCCCATTAATAGAACTGCTAGGGAAATTGTGTCGCATTTGTTAGCACATATGGTTGACATGAAAAAGATCTTGAATAGCACAGTTTGTGATGAGACAATGGACGTTGATTTTTCTGATAGCGGTGATGCTGCTAGTAAAATGGAGCAATTGTGGCATGAGTTATGTCAGCAGGTTAACTTTCTTTTAAAGGAATCCTGGGAAAGTGAATCGGTGAGCTTGTTAATTGAATCAAAGCCTTATATATCCTTGCAGAGAAATAGTATGATGTGGTTCTTTTTCCTCGATATCATTCATCATCGTGGACAACTATCTTCTTATGTACGCCCCATGGGTGGAAAAAATCCTGCCGTTTACGGATTTAGCGCTGACACAAAATAAGATTTGGAATTTTTTAAAATCTCGCCCATATTTGCACAGCAATGAACAGAATAGCAAATAAATATTGGTGGTGGCATATAAACTCTAAAAGGGGATTGTAGCGGCACGCCAATACTATTTTGAAATATATTTCAAAGCCCCGACAATTTTGCCGGGGCTTTTTGTTTTGATCAGCTTGAAAAAAATATCGATGAAAAAAATTGTAGTTGAAACCAGTTGTAAACGGATGTTGGCAGATGTATTTACACCAGTGGGTATCTATTTGCGACTGCGCGACCGATTCCGTGATACGGTCTTATTAGAAAGTACCGACCACCATGTTGCAGAGAATAGCTATTCTTTTATTGGCATCAATGCGATTGCTGGAATTGAAGTGAGTTCTGCAAACAGTATGGAATTCAAATTGCCCAATCAGAAGCCCGAACGTGCGCCTTTGAAAAAGCCTGCAGATGCCCCAGATGAATTATGGAATTTCATGCAGCATTTTGAGATAAAACCTTCCACCCAAAAAGAAGCGGCATTTGCACAGGGACTATATGGGTATAGCAGTTTTGATTCCGTACAGTTTTTCGATACCATTCATTTCTCTGATGCTAAGCAATCGATCCCAAACATTCCGCTCATGCGTTATCGCTTGTATCAATATGTGATCGCGTTCAATCATTTCAAAGATGAATTGTATATCTGCGAAAATAAAATAGCTGGTGTTGAAAGTGATTTGGCAATGGTGGAATCTTTGATCAGAAGTAAAGATGTTCCTGTGTATCCTTTTCGTATGAAGGGTGATGAGCATTCTAATATGACCGATGAAGATTATCGCGTCATGGTTAAAAAAGGTATTCAAAGTTGCCTGCGTGGTGATGTTTTTCAAATAGTGTTGAGCCGCAGATTCGAACAAGGTTTTATTGGAGATGAGTTTAATGTATACAGAGCGCTGAGAAGTGTGAATCCTTCACCTTATTTATTCTTCTTCGATTATGGTGATTATAAATTGATGGGTTCTTCTCCAGAAGCACAATTGATTATTCAAAATGGCATGGCTATAGTGCATCCGATTGCAGGAACATTCAAGCGAAGTGGCGACGATGATACCGATAAAGCAGCTGCAGAAAAATTATTGAACGATCCTAAGGAGAATGCAGAACATGTGATGCTAGTTGATTTGGCTAGAAATGATTTGAGTAGGTCTTGTGATGAAGTAAGGGTTAGTCAATTTAGACAAGTCCATTATTATAGTCATGTGATTCACCTGGTAAGTGAAGTAACAGGTAAGGTTAGAGCCGAACAAAATCCTTTTGAATTGTTGGCAAAAACATTTCCAGCAGGTACGCTAAGTGGTGCACCTAAATTCAAAGCCATGGAATTGATCGATCAGTATGAGCCAACACCAAGAGGTTATTATGGTGGTGCCATTGGATTTATGGGTTTCAATGGAACCTGTAATCACGCTATTATGATCAGAACATTCATGAGTAGAAATAATACACTTACCTATCAGGCTGGTGCGGGAATAGTTGCTGCTAGTGTTCCTGAAAATGAATTGCAGGAAGTAAATAATAAGTTGAATGCTTTGAAAAAAGCAATCAGCATCGCAGAAGAAATTTAATATATAGCAGTACTAACAATAGATTATGAAGATTTTAGTTTTTGATAATTACGATTCATTTACTTACAACCTGGTACACTTGGTTGAAAAGATTACACATATAAAAGTATCGGTATTTCGGAATGATGAATTGCCTTTAGAAAAAGTAAAGGGTTACGATAAAATAATTCTTTCGCCGGGTCCGGGTATTCCCTCTGAAGCGGGACTATTGATTCCCCTGATCAAAGAATATGCCTCAACGAAATCTATACTGGGTGTGTGTTTGGGACATCAGGCTATTGGTGAGGCTTTTGGTGCAACACTCACCAATTTATCGAGCCCTTTTCATGGCATCGCAACTCCCATTCAGTTGGTTAATGAGCGCAAGGATGCCAATCAGCAAGTGAATAATTTATTTGAAGGAATGCCCTCTGAATTTATTGTGGGTCGCTATCATAGTTGGATAGTAAGTGAGCAAGGATTTCCAAAAGAATTAAGTATTACGGCTAGGGAATCCAATGGTTTTATTATGGCATTGGAGCATAAAAAATACGATGTGCAGGGTGTACAGTTTCATCCTGAAAGTGTATTAACGCCAACGGGTGAGCAAATCTTGAAAAACTGGTTAAAAAGATAATATGAAAAAGTTATTACAATATTTATTCGAACACAAAACCCTTTCACGCGAAAAAGCAAAGGAAGTATTGGTGAGTATTTCTAACAGCCAGTATAACGATAGCGAAGTAGCTGCATTCATCACGGTATTCCTCATGCGTAGTATTACCATTGAAGAATTACAAGGGTTCTGCGATGCCTTATTAGAGCTATGCGTGAAAGTAGATTTAAGAGGTCAGGAAGTACTTGATATTGTGGGTACTGGAGGGGATGGAAAAAATACTTTTAATATCTCAACACTTTCTTGTTTTATTGTGTCGGGAGCTGGCCAAAAAGTAGCTAAACATGGTAACTATGGAGCGAGCTCGATCAGTGGTGCATCGAATGTGATGGAGCAATTAGGGTATAAGCACAAGAACAATAATGAGCTGTTGCTAAAAGAATTGGATGAAGCCAATATCTGTTTTTTACATGCACCATTATTTCATCCTGCACTGAAAGCTGTTGGTCCGATCCGTAAAAACTTAGGGTTACGCAATTTCTTTAATATGCTGGGCCCGATGGTAAATCCAGCGGCGCCGGCTTTTCAGTTAGTAGGTGTATATAATTTAGAAATGGCAAGAATTTATAATTATTTATTACAACAAACTGGAAAAGCATTCACCATCATTCATAGTTTGGATGGATATGATGAGATCTCTTTAACCAACGATACTAAAGTGATTACGAATAAAGGAGAAAAGATCTATACCCCCGAGCAATTAGGAAAGAGAATGGTTAGTGCCGAAGATATTTATGGTGGCAACACGGTGGAAGAAGCAAGCAAGATCTTTTCTACTATTATCAAAGGTGAGGGTACCTGGGCTCAGAATGCGGTAGTATTAGCCAATGCTGCCATGGCATTGAACTGTACAGGAAAATATGCCAACTATGAGTTAGCCTATAGCGCTGCAGTGGAAAGTTTAGAAAGTGGCAAAGCTTACAGATCCTTACAAAAATTAATCGCATTACAATAATGAATATTTTAGAAAAAATAGTTGAACGCAAAAAATTAGAGATCGCTGAGCGTAAGCTTGAAAAGTCGATCGACGATCTTAAGCAAGCGCCCTTATTTGCTCGTGATACATACTCCATCACTTCCTATCTGAATGATCCAGAGAGAACAGGCATCATTGCAGAGTTTAAAAGGAAGTCGCCCTCGAAAGGAATCATTAATGCGGTGGCAGATGTGGTTACTGTAACCGGTGCCTACTCAAAACATGCGAGTGCGGTTTCTGTGTTGACCGATCTTGATTTTTTTGGAGGCGAACCGGCAGATCTATTGTCTGCCAGGGTGCATGCCATACCCATTCTTCGAAAGGATTTCATGGTAGATCCCTATCAGGTTTATGAAGCCAAGGCAATGGGTGCCGATGTGATCTTGCTCATTGCGGCCTGCCTGACTATAGAAGAAGTGAAGTCATTAGCCAGTCTGGCAAAGAGTCTTGGGTTAGAGATTTTACTAGAGATCCATGATGAAACTGAGCTGGGGCATATCTGTGAGGATGTAGATCTGGTAGGGGTAAATAATCGGAATCTGAAGACTTTTGAAGTGAGTATTCAAACTTCGCTGAACCTTATTAACAAAATACCATCTAATAAGTTAGCTATTGCAGAAAGTGGCATCAGTGATGTAAATACAATTGTAACTTTGCGCAATGCCGGATTCAAGGGATTTTTGATCGGCGAGAATTTTATGAAAGAAGCCGATCCTTCGATTGCTTTTGCTGATTTTGTAAATCAACTAAAAGCAAAATAATATGCGTATTAAGGTTTGTGGAATGACTAGGCCCGAACAGGTAATGCAACTCGACGAAATGGGTGTTGAGTTTGCGGGGTTTATTTTTTACCCCAAATCGCCTCGTTATGTTTTTTCTCATATGAGTAAAGAACAATTGAAAAAACTAAAAGGGCAACAAATTAATAAAGTGGGGGTGTTCGTAAATACGCCTGCTGAAGAAGTATTGCAAATGGTTGATTTATGCGGTTTGTATTTAGTGCAATTACACGGAGATGAATCGCCCCGTTATTGCGAAAAGATCTCGAACTATGTAACTGTTGTAAAAGCGTTTCGGATGCGGGATGGTGAAAATATTTTGTGGCGGGCCAAAGATTATCAAGATGTATGCGATATGTTCTTGTTCGACACAGAGGGAGCTGGATATGGTGGCACAGGAAAAAAATTCAACTGGAATGTTCTCAAAGGTGAGAATGTAAGAAAGCCTTTTTTTCTGAGTGGTGGCATACAGCCAGAAGATGTGGATTTATTAAAAGATTTTTCAAAAGAATCGGTTGCTAAAGATCTTTTTGCGGTTGATATCAATAGCAAATTTGAAGTAGCAGCAGGTTTGAAAAGTATGGATAAGGTCAAGGCTTTTGTAAATAGTTTAAAAGCCTGATTAAAAAAATTGAATTAAGATGACAAAATCAGAAACATTCCAAAACCCGAACAGCCAAGGTTATTACGGTGATTTTGGAGGAGCTTATATTCCTGAAATGTTGCACAGAAATGTGGCCGAATTAAAATCGAAGTATCTAGAGATCATGTATGATAGCTCTTTTCAACAGGAGTTTCAGCAATTGTTGAGGGACTATGTTGGGCGTCCAACACCTTTATTTTTAGCGGAACGCTTGAGCAAAGAATTTGGCGCTTCCATTTATTTGAAAAGAGAAGACCTCTGTCACACTGGAGCACACAAGATCAATAATACCATCGGACAAATTTTGCTTGCCCTAAGATTGGGTAAGACAAGAATTATTGCAGAAACTGGTGCGGGTCAGCATGGTGTTGCAACCGCCACAGTCTGTGCGTTGAAGGGACTGGAATGTATCGTTTACATGGGTGAAAAAGACATTGAGCGTCAGGCACCGAATGTGGCCAGAATGCGCATGCTGGGTGCTAAAGTTATTCCGGCCATTAGTGGAAGTAAAACATTAAAAGATGCTACCAATGAAGCTATCCGCGATTGGATCAACAATCCTGTTGATACCCATTATATTATCGGAAGCGTAGTTGGTCCCCATCCATACCCCGATTTGGTTGCACGTTTTCAAAGCGTGATCAGTGAAGAAATTCGCTGGCAGTTAAAAGAAAAAACAGGTAATGAATTGCCTACACATGTAGTTGCATGCGTAGGTGGCGGTAGTAATGCTGCTGGTGCTTTCTATCATTTTCTAGATGAATTATCTGTACAACTAGTTGCAGTTGAAGCAGCGGGAATGGGTGTTTATAGTGGTATGAGTGCAGCCACTACGCAATTAGGCAAACCGGGTATTTTGCATGGTAGCAAAAGTTTGTTGATGCAGACAGAAGACGGACAGGTAGTAGAACCCCATAGCATTTCTGCGGGATTAGATTATCCGGGTGTGGGTCCGCTGCATGCGAATTTGTATGCTTCCGGTAGGGGTACATTTTTAAGTGCCACCGATGAGGAAGCCTTGAGGGCAGCATTGCATGTGAGCTTGACAGAAGGCATTATTCCTGCATTAGAAACGGCGCATGCATTTGCAGTGCTGGGAAGAATGAATTTGAAAGCATCTGATGTGGTGGTCCTATGTTTAAGTGGACGAGGTGATAAGGATCTGGCAACTTATATCAAAGAATTGAAATTGGTTGATTAATAAATTGATTGGTTAATAATAAATACATGAGTCGTTTAAAGGATTTATTTGCAGTAAAAAATAGTAGGGTGCTGAACGTTTACTGCACAGCAGGCTTTCCGAATTTAGATAGCACTATTCCTGTGATGCAGGCTTTGGAAGCGAATGGTGCTGATATCATTGAATTGGGTATGCCCTATAGTGATCCGTTAGCGGATGGACCAGTGATTCAAGCCAGCGGCAATATTGCATTGGCCAATGGCATGTCGATTTCTGTTCTGTTTGAACAATTGAAAGACTTGCGAAAAACTGTTTCGGTGCCTGTAATTCTAATGGGATATATGAATCCGGTTTTACAATATGGCTTTGAAAAATTTTGTTCAGATGCAGCAGCAGTAGGTGTTGATGGTTTGATCTTACCAGATCTGCCGGAATATGAATTTGAAACAGAATATGGTGCGATCGTAAAAAAAAATGGACTAGATTTTATTTTTCTCGTAACGCCAGAAACTTCTGATGAGCGATTGAGAACACTCGATACATTGAGTACTGGTTTTTTATATGCAGTGAGCTCTTCTGCAACAACGGGATCTGATAAAGATTTTAATGCAGTAGAAAAATACTTGCATCAATTACAAGAAAAGAAATTAGTGAATCCAGTATTAGTTGGTTTTGGAATCAAGGATAAAGAAACATTTGAATCGGCATCGAAATATTCAAACGGAGCCATCATTGGTACTGCTTTTATTAAAGCCTTAGAAAACACGAGTGATATAGCAGGGTCGGTGAAACAATTTTTGAGCGGCATTATTTAGTCAAACTAGTAACAATGAAATTGGTGATTATCAAATACAATGCTGGCAATATTCAATCGGTATTATATGCATTGGAAAGAATTGGGGTGGAAGCTTTTGTAACAGAGGATGAGGCATTGATCAAAGGGGCCGATAAAGTTATTTTTCCGGGAGTAGGTGAAGCAAGCACTGCAATGAATTATTTAAAAGAAAGAAAACTCGATATACTCATTAAAAGTTTAACCCAACCAGTACTCGGAATTTGCTTGGGTATGCAGCTGATGTGTGCCTACAGTGAAGAAAATGATACTGATTGTTTAGGCATATTTGATGAGCAAGTGAAGAAATTTAATCCAGATACCAATACCCAAGCACATTTAAAAGTGCCACAGATTGGATGGAATAATATCTATGATCTACAAACGCCACTCTTCAATGGTATCAAGGATCATAGCTACTGTTATTTTGTTCATGGCTATTATGCGGCGAAAGGGGAACATACTATTGCTACAACAGATTATGTGTTGCCTTATAGTGCAGCATTGCATCGCGATAATTTTTATGGGGTACAATTTCATCCGGAGAAAAGCGCAGCGATCGGCGAACAGATCCTTAAAAATTTTATTCAACTTTAGAAAAACGTTATGCAAATAATTCCTGCTATTGATATCATTGATGGAAAATGTGTTCGCTTAACACAGGGCGACTACTCGCAGAAAATCATCTACAATGAAAATCCGTTAGAAGTAGCCAAAGAATTTGAAGGTGCCGGATTGCAAAGGTTGCACCTGGTAGATCTTGATGGTGCAAGAGAAGGTACTGTTAAGAACTGGGCTGTGTTGCAACAGATTGCTGCCAACACTTCATTGAGTATTGATTTTGGTGGTGGCATTAAGCAAGATAAGGATCTCAAAATAGTTTTTGAATCTGGAGCTGCATATGCTACTGTTGGTAGTTTGGCGGTTAAGCAACCCGAAATATTTCAGAGCTGGTTAACAGATTATGGGGCTGATAAATTTTTATTAGGTGCTGATGTGAAATCAGAAAAAATTGCTGTGGCTGGTTGGCTAGAAACAACAGATATTGACATCTACGATTTCTTAACCGATTATGTGGCAAAGGGGATTCAACAGGTATTTTGCACCGATGTGAGTAAGGATGGAAAGTTAGAAGGTCCATCTATTGATTTATACAAAAAGATCATCGAGAAATTTCCATCGCTTTGGTTTATTGCAAGTGGTGGCGTGAGCTGTATGGATGATCTCTATGCATTAAAAGAAATTGGATGTTCTGGTGCCATCGTTGGAAAAGCGATCTATGAAGGAAGGATACAACTCAATGAACTGAAGCACTTGTTATAGCATATTAAAGCAAACGGATAAGACATGCTTACTAAAAGAATCATACCCTGCCTGGATATTAGAGATGGTAGAACAGTGAAGGGAATTAATTTTGAAAATATTCGAGATGCAGGCGACCCTGTTGAACTTGGTGCTTTCTATGCCGAGCAGGGGGCAGATGAATTGGTGTTTTTAGATATTACAGCCACCATCGAGAAGCGTAAAACTTTGAGTGAGTTGGTGAATAGAATTTCGCATCATATTAATATTCCATTTACAGTTGGGGGCGGGATCAGTAGTGTAGAAGATGTAAGTGTATTACTTCAGAATGGTGCCGATAAAATTTCTGTAAATACATCTGCCTATAAAAATCCGCAACTCATTAATGAACTGGCAAAGGAATTTGGAAGTCAGTGTGTAGTATTGGCCATTGACACAAAATTGGAAGCAGATGGGAATTGGTATATTTATTTGAATGGGGGAAGAGTTAAAACTGATACAAAATGTGTGGATTGGGCTAAACAGGCTGTAGATTTGGGTGCTGGTGAAATATTACTTACATCCATGAATCACGATGGAACCAAACAAGGGTTTGCATTAGATATTACTGCAACTTTGGCGAGTCAATTGCCAGTGCCGGTGATTGCATCTGGCGGGGGTGGCACAATGGAACATTTTGTAGATGTGTTTAATATTGCAAAAGCAGATGCAGCATTGGCAGCGAGTATCTTTCATTTTAAAGAAATAGGGATACCAGAATTGAAACATTATTTAAACGAAAAAGGAATAGTCGTTAGAATTTAATAGGATTATTATGAACATTGATTTTACCAAATATGCAGACGGACTAGTACCGGCAATTGTGCAGGATTTTGATACCGATAAAGTATTGATGCTGGGTTTTATGAATGAAGCCGCATTGCAAAAAACAGAAGAGCTTGGTCGCGTTACTTTTTTCAGTAGAACGAAACAGCGTTTGTGGACCAAGGGTGAAGAGAGTGGCAATTTCTTGGAATTAAAAACAATGGCTGTTGATTGTGATAACGATACACTATTGATCAAAGTGCATCCAAAGGGCCCAGTTTGTCACACAGGAGCTGACACCTGTTGGATGGAAAAGAACCATAGTAATAATTTCTTGAGCTATTTGGAAGATATCATTGAATTAAGAAAAAAAGCTTCCACAGAAGAATCTTATGTGGCAAGACTGTTCTCAAAAGGAATTAATAAAGTTGCTCAGAAAGTAGGAGAGGAAGCCATTGAACTGGTGATTGAAGCAAAAGATGATAATGAAGAACTTTTTTTGAATGAAGCGGCAGATCTACTATTTCATTATTTGTTGCTACTAAATGCAAAAGGTTATAAATTGAATAATGTTGTTGAAATATTAAAAGGCCGTCATTCTAAATAGTTATGCAAAAACTTCTTTTATTCTTATTGTTATTTCCCGTTTCATTGTTTGCACAAAACACAAACGGGTTTGAGATCAAAGCAAAAATTGTTGGACTAAAAGACAGCACCAAAGTAATGCTCAAATCAGGAAGCTCTGGCTTGCAAGTGGCTTCTGCTCTAACAAAAGATGGTGAATTTCAGTTACAGGGAAAGTTAGATTATGCCGATATTTTTCAGTTAAGTTTTTCTGGCAAAACAGAAATGGCTGACCTGTTTATTGGCAATGAAACTTTAAGCATTACAGGCGATATTAGTAATACCAAGGGGTTTAGTTATTCGGGCTCAGAAACAGAGGCAGACTATCTGGAGTTCAAGAGTTTGTTGGATCCTTATAAAGAAAAACTGAATGCTCTTGCAGCTCAAATAAATCAAGAGAAAGATCCAATCAAACGAAATCCCATGATGAAAGATTTCAATGATTTAAAGCAGCAGGTGGTTGCAGTGGGTGCAGTTTTTATGAATAAGAAACCAGCTTCTGCTGTTAGTCCCTTTGTTCTATACGCCCTTAACCCAATAATGGAAGGCGGTGCAACACAAATGGAGCAATACTATGCAAACTTTACAGGGAATGCTAAGACAGGTCCCTTTGCTTTGATCATTGAGACTGCTATCAACAATTCAAAACTAGGCGCAGTAGGATCAATGGCCATTGATTTTACACAGAAAGATACCAATGGCAAGCCTGTGAGTCTTTCTTCATTTAGAGGAAAATATGTATTACTAGATTTCTGGGCAAGTTGGTGTGGCCCTTGCAGACAAGAGAATCCCAATGTTGTAAAAGCCTATAATAGATACAAGACAAAGAACTTTACCGTATTAGGTATTTCATTAGATCAGGAAAGAGCTAATTGGTTAGACGCAATCAAGGCAGATGGTTTAACATGGACGCATTTGAGTGATCTAAAGTATTGGGGTAATGCCGTAGCTGTAATCTATAAAATTCAGTCCATCCCGGCCAATATGCTCATTGACCCAACAGGAAGAATTGTTGGAAAAAATTTAAGGGGACCAGAATTGAATGAGATGTTGAAATCTATTTTTAAGGACTAATTATTATCCAAACAAAAGTGTGTAACCTGATTCATCGAAACCCATGGCGATGATCTTGCCATCTTTTTCAATGATGGGCCTTTTAATGGCACTGCTATTTTCCAATAAGTAAGCAATGGCCGTTTTTTCATTCACTATTTTGCGTTGATGATTAATATCGAAGGCCTTCCAGGTACTTCCTTTTTTATTGATCAAGACTTCCCATCCCTTTTGTTTACACCAATCATAAAGTTTCTCTTCTGTAATTCCCTTTTTCTTATAATCGTGGAATTCGTATTTAATTTGGTTTGTCTTTAACCAGTTAAGGGCGTTTTTAATGGTGTTGCAGTTTGGAATTCCGTAAACTTGGTACATAGGTCTTTTAATAACTTATTTAGCCAACCATCCCTTTAAATTTCAAAGATGGTAGGTTTATAATTAAATTGCGTTCTTGCAAAGATTCAAATTTTCTACGCTCCGTGCGTTACTTATTTTAGTAACTGTAATTGCAATCAATTCTTTGCAAGCGCAGGTACGTGCAGAAAAAGAAAAAAAACAACTGGGAATCATCATTGGAAACATCCTTGATGCCAAAACTGGAAGTGCCATTCCCTTTGCTAGCTTAAGGTTGCTGATACAGAATGATACAGTAAAAATTGCAACTAGTATTTCAGATAAGAATGGTGCATTCGAATTTCAGAATCTCGCATTTGGATATTATCGGCTATCCGTAAAAAATGTGGGTTATGCGCAAACCCACTTAGATAGCATTTATTTAAGAGCCGAACGCTATGATTTTAATTTAGGAGATATTAAATTAAATCCATCTGTAAACGACTTGAATGAAGTGGTGGTCTATTCAGAAAAGCCACTGATTCAAAATGTGGATGGCAAAATGATCTATAATGTGGGCGAGTCTGCCTCAAGTAATGGTGCTTCAACCGCCGAGCTTTTAAAGAATATGCCATTGATCAACAATGATCCAACGGGAAAAATTTTGTTGAAGGGAAAAGAACCTAAGATCCTGATTGATGATAAGCCTACAGATCTTACGGCACAGCAATTACAAGATCTATTAGAGAGCTTACCAGGAAGTAGTATTGAAAAAATTGAAGTAATGACCAATCCGCCGCCTCAATATGCAACGGAAACTGGTGGTGTGATCAATATCATTACTAAGAAAGGAAAAATTGGCTGGGTAGGAAGAGCAAGTATCAGTGCAGGAACTAAAGGAGAGGGAAATTTTTATACCAATCTGAGTTATAGAAGTAAGAAAATTTCATTTGCATCGAATATTGGAGTGGGTGCAAGCGATTTAACGGGAAATAGTTATTCGAAGCGACAAAATATATATGCCGACTCCTCCAATCGATTCAATAGCACAAGTAATTATAGAAATAAAAATCTGCGACCTAGTTTGCGACTTCAAACAGATTATACTTTCAATCCAAGAAGTATTGCGAACATTACTTATCAGGGCAATGTGAACTATTTCGATAATATTAGTAATACCCAGTACACCAATATCAATCGCTTTGATTCTGTTTATAAGATCAGTACAAGATCCAATGCTAGTAAGGGTACTGGATATGGTCATTCCATTTCAGGTTCTTATACTTTTAAGGGAAAGAACTTAGCGGAGTATATTCGTTTCATTGCTTCTTATAATTGGGGGAAGAATGATAATGGACGCGATTTTTTTCAGCAGTTCTTAGATCCAAATTATTTGCCTACTGGGGTTGACTCCACACAGACCCAATACTTCAATACTTTTAATAAAGGCTATTCTTTTAGATTAGATTATAACAAGCCACTGAATTTTTTTAAAGGTAATTTTTCAACAGGAATAACTTATTCAAAATACAATTACCACAATACGCTGAATACTAGTTTTCTGAGTAAAACTGATAGCGTATTTGTACCGAATAATTTATTGAGTAATGATTTTCTTTTTAATCAAGGAATATTTACAGCAAGGGCTGGTTTTGCATTTGTCTTCAATGAACAATGGCATATCAATTTTGGTGCGCAGGCAGAACAGACTTTGATGAGTTTTAATTTTATCAAAGGTAATTCTACAGATGTTACAAACAGCTATTGGAATGTGCTACCCAATATTACAGTCAGACGAGAATTTGATAAAACATTCAGTACTGCATTAGTTTATAGAGCCAGTATCAGGCGACCAGGATTGGGCGAATTGAATCCGAATATCGATTATAGTGATCCGTATAATTTGCGATTTGGAAATCCATTTTTAAATCCAAGTTTATCAGACAATTTCGACTGGAATATCAGTTGGATCAAGGGTAAGTATTATATCAATACATCAGTTGGATATAATATTGTAAAAGATGTGATCAATACCTATCGAACCCTTGCAGGAGGCGGTAAAACATTAATTACTTATGTGAATATTGCCGACCGACATGAATATGAATCCAGCGCATGGGGTGGCTATACATTTAATAGATGGTTTCGCATGAATGCCAGTGTGGGATACACTTTTAATCAGTATGCTGAGGCCGAAAAGATTTTGTACAAGTATCAGAATGGTGGAAGTTTTTATACGACCATTCAATATAATTATACACCCAGTAATGTATTCATGATGGATGGCTCTGCCAGATTTAGCAGCTTTGCAGATCCGCAGGGAAAGAGCAGGAGCAACTTAACAATGAACCTCGGATTTCAATATAAATTCTTTGATAGAAGATTGATTATTGGATTGAATATTGCTGACCCCATACGCTCTCAAGCTTATTATTCTAATACTTACGGTTCTAACTTTAATATTGAAAGTTATAGCAGTAGTAATACACGCAATTTTAGAATTACGGTAGCTTATCAACTGAACAAGTTGGTACAGAAAAATATACTGACCGATAAACAGAAACAAGTGATCTTAGATAAGATCAAAAAGCGCTAATCAACTTTTGCTGCAGGAATTTTTGCAGAAAGCCAACTATCTTTTACAGGGATGATCCAATTATTCAATAACTCATGCTTGGTGGCCACTAGGTTATTAAAGTAGGGCGTTTCTGCATGCAGGAATCCATTCTCAAAACCATATTTCAACTGAGCCAAAGGAAGGGTTTGAATTTTATCTTTCACCACGAAAGCCAGATTCTGTCGATTGAACATATCAACCTTAAATCTTTTTTCAATTTCCTGAATCATATGAGCAGAAGTATCAGCACTACAGCCTCCAACAGGTATCGTTGTTTCATCTGCTATTAGCACTACAAACTGACCAAATAAAAGATTGGCATATCCTTTTACAGGAGCACCGTGGCTTTTCCAAGTATCCACAAAACTGTTGAGTATGTCTTCAATTTCTAGGGCTTCGCTAATAAAAAATAAACGACTGCTTTGAAAGATCCATACTCTAGAACTGGAATTAAAATCTTCTGGGATAAGGTGGGCGTATTCGAGATTCATGTTGCAAAATTAAACACTATTCCATAGAATCAGCAATCATTTCTGCAATATCTAAAACGACAACAGATCCTTCTTTTTCGCGGTTCTTAACACCGTCGGTCATCATAGTATTGCAAAACGGACAAGCAGAAGCAATCACGGCAGCGCCAGTTTCGAGCGCTTCATCAGCCCTTTCAATATTGATGCGTTTATTGCCGGGTTCATCTTCTTTGAACATTTGAGCCCCACCAGCACCACAACAGAGTCCGTTGCTACGGCAGCGTTTCATTTCAATCAGTTCGCCTTCAAGGGCTTCTAAAACCTTGCGAGGAGCTTCATAGATCTCGTTTGATCTGCCAAGGTAACAGCTATCGTGATAGGAAATTTTCTTGCCTTTATAAATGCCGCCTTCTTTTAATTTGATCTTGCCTTGGTCTATTAATTCTTGTAAAAAAGTTGTGTGGTGAATCACATCATAACTGCCACCCAGTTCGGGGTATTCGTTCTTAAGTGTGTTGAAGCAATGGGGACAGGTAGTGACTATTTTTTTGATACCATAACCGTTCAGGATCTGAATATTCTGATAAGCCATCATTTGAAAAAGAAATTCATTGCCGGCTCTTCTGGCCGGATCGCCAGTACAAGCTTCTTCTTTGCCTAGTATGGCATATTTAACGCCCACTTTATTTAGGATGGTAGCAAATGCCTTGGTGATTTTCTGTGCACGCTGATCAAAGCTGCCAGCGCACCCTACCCAAAAAAGTACTTCGGGAGTTTCCCCATTCATCATCATTTCGGCCATTGTATTCACCTTCATACAGAAATGTTTCTACGAATGTAACTCAAAATAGAAACATGTAACGAAGGAACTAAGTTGTTCAGGAACTAAAATTCATTAAATTTAAAATATGAATCGATTACTTATTGCCCTATTAATGATAGTCCTAATTGGAGCTTGTAAAGAGAAATATGTATCTCCTGCAATTACACCAACAACAGGGTACCTGGTAGTGGAGGGAGTGATCAATGCTGGTGCAGGAACAACCAATATTATTTTAAAGAGAACAACGAAACTCGATAGTACTAGCATTGTTTATGAAAAAGGAGCAACGGTATTTGTGGAAGGGGAGAATAATAGCAAATTCAATTTGCCCGAATCTAGTGTCGGAAATTATAGTTCAACAGCATTAAGTTTAAATAATGCCATCAAGTATCGATTGAATATAATTACGCTTGATGGAAAAAAGTACCAATCTGATTTTGTTTCTGTTCAAACAACGCCACCCATTGATAGTGTGAGTTGGAAACAGGATTCTTTAGGGGCTCATTTATTTATTAATACGCATGACCCCAGCAATCAAACAAAGTATTATCAATGGGATTATACCGAAACATGGGAGTATCATTCACCTTATATTACTTATTTTATTTATTTCCCCTACAATACGCTAATGGGGATAAAGTATGCAGTGAAATTTAAAGATCCTATCATGGTTACTTTCGATACAACAATCAATATATGTTGGCAGGGAGATTACTCAAAAACTATACTCATTGGTTCAACTGTCGGGTTGAGCGAAAATAGAATTAACTTACCACTCAATTTTATTCCAACTGGATCAATTAAAATCAATGTGTTATATAGCATCAATACGAGACAGTATAGATTGAGTGAGGGCAAGTATCAATTTTTGCAAAAGATGAAAAAGAATACTGAATCTACTGGTTCAGTATTTGATGCACAGCCTTCAGAATTAGTAGGTAATATTCATTGTATTACAAATCCATCAGACCCAGTAATAGGGTTTATTGATGTTTGTCAAATTCGCGAGAAAAGAATTTTTATAAATAATAGTCAGCTTCCCAAATGGGATTACAAAGCACCCTGTAGGGAGGTGGAAGTACAAGATTCTCCTGATTCCATCACTTATATGCATACGCAAGGGTTCTTACCCACTCGAGAGGGAAAAATATCAGTACCCTATGGGCCACCACTAGGCTCACATTGGTATACGACACCTGTGTGTTTAGATTGTACCCTTACCGGCAGTAATATTAAGCCGCCTTTTTGGCCTTAATTTTTTTATAATGAATACTTGTGTTTTATCGTTAATCCTTGAAAAATCAGATGATTTGTATACAAAACCCCTTACGACTTTTAAACAATAAATTGGAATTATAGAGATTTGGTTTAACTTAATATGCTGAATACATAGACCCCCAAATTCATTTCTATGGAATCTACCAAATTTGCGCCCGCAAGAAGAGCAAGTACAGAGAGTTTTGAAGCTGATTATAATTTATTAAATGACTCTGAATGGCTAACTAGTTTTATCAATACTATGCCAGAGGTTGTTGCAATCCTTAATAAAGAAAGGCAAATTGTTTTTGGAAATAAAGAATTGTTGAATTTAATAAATATCACAGACCTAAAGAGTCTAATTGGAAAGCGACCTGGGGAAGCTCTAAATTGTGTTAATTCTGCTGAACATGAAGCAGGATGTGGTACCTGCGAAAAGTGTAGATATTGTGGCGCTGTTAAATCAATTCTGGAAAGTCAGTCAAGTTTGCAAAAAGTAACTAAAGATTGTAGAATTACAATTGAGGTAAAAGGGAAGCATGAATATCTAGATTTAATGGTTACTACTGCACCATTTTTCTATCAGGATCATTTGTATTTCATTCTTTCAATTGAGGATATTAGCGACAAGAATCGTAGAGCGATGCTTGAGAAAATATTCTATCACGATATATTAAATATAGTAGGAAGTTTAAATGGAGTTAGTGAGTTATTGGTTCGTTCACAAAAAGACGAAGAAACAGCCGGAAAGTATATTGGGATTGTAAATAATTTAAGCAAAGAATTATTGGATGAAATTCTTTCGCAACGGGTAATGGTCTTTGCTGAAGAAGGTGATTTGGTCGCAGTTTTGGAAGTAGTTAATACAATTGATATTATTAATGAAGTGGCAACCTATCTTTCACATCATACAGTTTGTTCAAATAGAAATATAGAGATACAAAAACTTGCCTACTCAGGTTTAATTAATACAGATCCCATGTTATTAAAAAGGGTGATCATTAATATGACCAAAAATGCACTAGAAGCTACTCCGAAGGCAGGTGTCGTTTATTTAAATTGTATTTTAGAAAATGATTCCATTTTATTTACTGTTCAAAATCCCGGAGAAATGCATGCAAACGTCAAAGCTCAGGTATTTCAGAGATCATTTACAACCAAAGGTAAGGGTAGAGGCTTAGGAACCTATTCGATTAAACTGCTTACTGAACAATACCTAAAAGGAACAGTAGGATTTACTTCTACAGAAGAAAACGGAACAGCGTTTTTTGTGAATCTTCCAAATAAATCAAATGCTGAGTTCAACTGATA
>SESF01023349.1_pt1 | contig 18295 bp, 12 predicted proteins | sample 3171521 | NCBI WGS metagenome assembly SESF01 (sample SAMN10866945, study PRJNA518727) | freshwater metagenome | biome: subpolar coniferous forest; feature: holomictic lake; material: water; isolation source: holomictic Lake 227, 6 m and 8 m depth | place: Canada: near Kenora, Ontario | collected...
GGTTATATGGTGAAGCCTGTGTTCCCAGAAATCCTGTCGGCCCCTGCATGGTATCTGATGAAGGCGCTTGCCGTATCTGGTGGGCGTCAGGTATTAAAAGCAGTTTTCCCACGAAAAGCACGAAAGTACCCGGTTGATTCTGAACGATTAAAAAATGAATGGAACACAGATAATACGGATTTTACTGATTGACACGGATAAGGGAAATTTTTAATCTACGACGCCGAGCGGTATTTGAAGGATTAAATAACTTTCAAAACATTAGTAACGGGGTTGCAAACCCCGTCACGCTTCAGAAAAATGATTTGTTAATAATTAATGAACAATATATGTTATGGAAGATGAAATTTGGGGAAATATGAAAAGCTTTAACCAATTAATTTATTTAAAGCATGGACTAATCACCAGCTTAATGTTTTCCAGTATCAGTACCCCTAATGCACACGACTGAGATTCAAGACTTGCAGTTTGGCATATTACGCTGGTACGACCACTGGGGGTGGTGTGCGGAAAAAGTGGAATGGATACCCGGATTGATGGTTCCTTTGTGCATACGGACGGAACCTACCGAAAGTAACACAATTCCTGAGTGCGCCAAAACCATCTTTAATACTCTTCGTGACCGAGAGAAGCAGTATTTATCTCTCGCAGCGCAGAGGGACATGCTCGATTGTTACAATGAGATATGGAGTGATGACGATGAAGCTTTCTGGCCTGATGGATGGCCTGTTGATGCTAACAACTTCATCAACCTCTTAAGATTGTATTCGGTATTTATCGACATAGCCGGAGAGAGCGAGCTTCAATATACTACAGATGGAGGGCCTTTACTCCGTGTGTTCATTTCTCCTGATCTGAGTTTTAAAGAAGCTCTTTTTGATTGACATTAATTGCGATGCTGGTCGGGGTTTGCAACCCCGACCGAAACGTTTAAAGGTTTCAATCGCTTTCAAAACGTGAGTAACGGGGTTGCAAACCCCCGTCACGCTTCAAGAAAGTGACATCAAGTAACAACTGCGAGCATTTTTCAACACTGGAATTTTTAGCTCGCATAGCAAATTACAAAGATCCACTTCTGTGAGCCTTGTCCTTTAAGATCCTCAATAATTTCAGACAACATGACAATTGGATCCAATATATATGTTAATTTGGGTTATAATCCCACGATTCCAGCTCCTAACCGATTTGCGTGAAATCCAAATATAAATGAAAGAATCTCCACGCATGTAAAGATTAAACTGAGGACTATGTGAATGTACAAATAATGCGTGTTTACTCTGACGCGGAAAAGAAATTAATACATAAAATAGAGTCATTAGATTTAAATACTCCCTGTATTTTTTAAAGACTTGTCGGTAGTCTCTGTGGCTTCCTCAAAAGTAAATTGACATATAGACTTTCAGATAAATAATTTTCAAGTACTGTGCATAACAGCACTAACTTTTCGGGTTTGTAGCGTGGAAAAAAGGAAATTTAATTTCTGAACGTCTATAACTCGATGTTAAAGTTTTTAATTCTTGATGTTTAAGAATCCTTCTAAATCAGGCCATACAGCCATAAGTGCTATCATGTAGCACTTCGACACCTTGATTTATCTGGACTCAACTAAAAACTTGAACATCGAATATAAGTAACCCTGACGAGTGAAATATATAAAGCGAGGGTGTGTTTTTCTACGCTTACGATCTTCACCATTCTTTCTTACAGATAAATGGCTTTAGTACTCAAGCTCAATTACTTAATGGCTATTTACTAAGAAGCAGTAAAATACTGCTTTATAACAAAGGGCTATACTATGCGACTTCGCGATGTATTAAGTGTTCTCTCGAAAGCTTCACCATATGCAGTAAAAACTGATCGTGAGACTACCTTGTCGAGCGTACTCGATAAGGTTAAAGATTATCTCTATATCGAAACAGACATGGAATCAGATTTTCGAAGTCATCTGCAACTTTTAGCTATTGGTGAAAAAAAGATAATTTTTTTATGTGGTAGTAGTGGGGATGGAAAATCTGAAATTTTAACTAGATATCGTAAAGAGTTCGATAATATTGCTATCTTCCATCTCGATGCTACGCATAGCTTCAGCCCTAAAGAGACTGCAATTGAGCGTTTAAATATGTTGTTCACTAACTATGAAAACGGTGATAAATCACTTGTTATTGGTATAAATATCGGAATGCTTGGTAATTATGCAGAAGAGGGCAACTATGAAAATGTTAAATCGGCTATAAGCAATTATTTAAATCGTTCCCTTGAAACTGAAGGGTATGTATTTCTTGATTTTGAAAAATATCCAAAATTCAAGTTGGAGTCTCACCGTTATACTTCTGATTTTACAGAAAAATTACTTAAGCGCATTACTGCAAGTGATAATAATATTATTCGGCAGTACTATGATACAGAGCTTCAAAATCCAGATTCCGACTTGAAGCTCTGTGTAAATTATCATTTACTTTCATTACCTTCTGTACAAGATCTTGTTATTGATCTACTTTTTAAAGCCCGGTTGATGAAAGACCAATTTTTAACAGCACGAGCACTCCTTGACTTTGTATATCATCTTTTAACCGGTAAAAACTACCTGTTTGAGAATATATTTACCTGCCAAGATAGTGAAATCGTATCAAAAATAGCTGATTTTGACCCAGCCTTAAAGAGAACAAAACTGATTGATCAATTTGTCTTGCGTCAAAAGCTTGGAATTGATGAACCTGAGTTCGAAGAGTTCAAGCTGGCTTTAAAATTGGAAAACTTCGATCTCCATAGGTTACGCTCACCTGAAAGTAATATTCGTTTTTTCTACTTACTTCAAAACGAAAATCTTAGTAATAATTACCATCAAAAATTCAAAACTGATTTCTCAGACAATTTATTAGATAAGTATGCAACTGTATGGCGACTACATAAAATATCAAAACAAACTGACAGTAAGATTAAGATTGAACTTAAATCTTTCTATCGTGATGTTTTGTTAACAGCAATCAGTAAATACATTAACAGAAATACTCCGCATCTAGGCAGAGATGAGTTTTTACTAACATCACGAGGTGACTATCTTGTGACTACTCATTTAGATATTAAACAAGATAATGCTGCCATAAAGCTTGCGTCAACCAGTGGAATAGCGGATATAAGTCATTTTCTAGCTTTTTTAAAGGTAGATGAGCAGCATTTAAAAGCTCTCCCAATCAATATTAACTTGTTAGAACTGCTTATCAGGATCGTGGAAGGCTACCAACCCAATAAGCATGATAAAAATGCGGTCGTATTATTGGATGAACTATTAGATGAGTTACAGGAAATTGCTGCAAGATCAAAAACATTATTTATCATACGGGGTCAGCAACGCTTCAGGCTTTATGATTCTGAAAGCAATGGTACTGAACTAGAAGTGAGTGGTGGATAAAGGTGTATTTAAGCAAAGATTTGCAAGTTACCAATAACAAACTCACAGCCTATTTTCCGATCAGAACAAAAGATGAACGAAAAGAATTTGATTGGGATAGTATTCTTGGAATGGTTATTTCTGACATATATCGGAAGGAGCTATTAGACAAAGATTTTGAAAAGTTCACTAAGCTATGTGAATCGGAGTTTAATCTAAGACTGGATGATCCTACATTTTGGTCTGTTTTAAAAGAGATGTATTTTGACAACCAACATGCTTTGAAAATCGCGCCAGAGTTTTTATTGTTTAAAAGTGAGCAGACTGAAGAAAACAAGCACAACCAAAGAATTGGCAACATGTTCTCCAATATGTTAGGTGGCCTCAGTTTGGTTAACTTAACGCCAATTACGCTTAATTTTCTCGAACAGATTATATATGACACACTCCTAAATAAATCTTTAAAGTCAGAACGTGATATTAAACGTCGTGATCTGAAAGAAGAGGTATTTTTGCCATTTATGGCAGATTGCTTCAAACAAGACCTTAAGTTCTTCAGTACCAAGCCACGTTACTTGCTCGACAACTTCAACTCATTCCTGAAACTTTATGGTTTTCTTTATACCAGCCAGCTTGCACATAACTTGTTTAATTGGGATCAGGGCGAGCCAATGCCTGTGCCCAATTATTTTATTTTACATGTAGAAAAAGCCAGCCAGGAAAGACGTGAAGTTCATGACTATGGCTATAAGCAGCTCCAGAAGCATGTGCATTACTTATTTCCTTATTTATCAATGTCGGAGATGTTGCAAGGTAAGGTAGACGTGGTGAAGCCATTGTGGGCATTAGCTGATAGCATAAGAGATCTGGACGGGGTAACCAATCAGTTGAACGAATTCGCTTACCGTTTTGTTAAAGAACGGCATTTAAACAAGGCAATACAAAATAAAGTGACTGTCAGTAAAGCGTTGGCTCAAGTATTAAGGTTGTCGATGGATCAATTTGACACTGGAAACAAAGATAAAGACGACATTAACGCAAATTTTGCCAAAGCAACACTAAAGTTACTGTGTTCGGATTTTATTCAACAGCGTGGTGCGGCAGGCTCTACCTTGGTAATCAATCAGGATTATCTATTGCTACTTACAAATCTAGTGATTGGTATAAATGAAAAGCTTCGGCTTAATGAATTACTTAAGGCCTTTGAGCGTCGCGGAATCTTTTTTGATAAGCAGAGCCAGGCTGAAATTGTACTGTTTTATGAGCGCATTGGAAATGTTGAGCGGATGAGTGATAGCGGGGATGCAGTATATGTCAGAAAAACAGTTTGAAGATTTTCTTGTTGAACAGCTCGAAAAATGGGGTAACAAGAATCTTAGCCCCGGTTTCCGTTATCAGTTCAAATCACCCGATAATACAAATAGTGAATTACTAATATCTGCTTTGTTGAGGCGGGAGGCAGGCAAGATTCAAGATGGAGTTACAGCACTACCTTTCATTGAGCTCAATGGCGTTAAGCTGATTTCGGTATTGCACGGTGATTCTTTGCAGGGGTTTACCGAAAACTATATTTCACGTTTGCGGGATAAAGTGTCGTCTCAACAAAATGGTTTCCAGAACTCAGCACTATTAATTATTCATAATAGCATGCTCGACACTATTATTAATTCTGCTGATGACTTAGCACAGAATGGTCAAATTTGGCATCCATCAAATCTTAAGGCTGAGTTAGAAAAGCTAATTGATCCTTTTGACAAACAGCGCCACGTTTCAGAGAACTTACTTAATCTTGTTTATCTACAGATTACAGAAAGTGGAGGAACAGTTTTTGGTTTTAATAGTCTTTACAACGCCTTACTTGATGGTGATTTGAAGTTTAGTGAACTGAGCCTTTTATTAGATTCTGAGTTAATTAAATTCGACAATGAAGCTCAAATACAAAAACGACTTGAGGAAAATAAACAACTACATGATCGAATAATCGAGATTACTGATCGCTTTCCTAACGAATTAGTTGAAAAGTTCGCAGAGCTAGATTTTGGTGAGGGATTCGTTGAAAAGAATTTTACTGACCTAACAACTTGGAAAGAAACTTTAGAGTTTACTGCCTGCTATCAGGAACAAGCAAAAAATCGGGCTGCAGGGTTAAATCTTGAAGCGGAAGAATGTTCTCTAGATATTCACCTAATAGCCCGAGACAAAGCTGCAACAAAAGCAGGAAAGCGTGAACGGCATTTGATTTTAAGTCTCAACCCAGCAATTATAGATACTGAATTTGAGCTGGTGTTTATCGGTGACACAGTAGAAAAAAATGAAGTTGAGATAAAAGACCAGTCAGAACCCAAGGTGAGTCTATTAGGAATTAATAACTCAGGTGGAAAGCGAAGTAGGGTAAAGTTTAAGTGCATACAAGTCACGATCCCTCTTTACTTCAGCATAAGGTTAAAGCGTGAAAAAACCGCAGAGTGTTACAGCTTTAAAGTATTAGTACTCCCAGCCTGTGACTTTTTAGTATCGGAAATTTCTCACAATTTTTTAGTGCTTCCGAAACACAAGCGTCTTTTGCTTCAAACCGATGAAAACACGTTAAAAATATCAGAGCAAACCGCTAAAGCAGAACTTGAGCAGATTGGTCAAACGTTTGAAACAGATAATATTGGCTCCGTGAATTTCGAAGTCATGGCCAATGAATCAGCTGAATTAAGTTTTACGGTTAAAACTCAAAATTTCACACTGGACTTTGAAGTTGAGGGAGCCATCTCATCAGATGTACTTACATTACCGCTTCTTTTAGATGCTGAGCGCTATAATCGATTGTTTGATAAAAGCTATTTTGGCGTATTTAATCGCGCCAGAAATAAAATAATACTTGATAACCAAGAAGTGGCACCAAAGGCTCGTAGATTAACTATTCTGCAGTGGGAGCACGAACTTGTTAGTGAGCAACTATTATACCGTCATGATGATCCTGAGCGTAATATCTTAACATCGCACTTATCAGCTTTTCCTGTACTTCAGGATGCCTATTGCCGTTTTTTTATTGAGTTACAGCAGCGTAAAACGTTACCTTCAATCAGTGGTTGGGATATCGAGTATCAACAGTGTGTGAAGGATGTAGTCACAGCTTTTAACGACGCTATAGCTGTGATTGAATACAATAATTTACTTACAAAAGAACAAAAACAGCTAATGTTTTTGGGCTTTGCCGTCTTTGATTCAAATGAGTTTATAACGCCATTACATCCTGTTGTGCTTGCTTACTACCTCTATTTAGCTGAGAAAATCTCAGCAGACAAAGAAGTAAATCAAAGCTTTTCAGAGTTACCAAAAATTACAAAGGAACGTCTAAATCCTCAAGGTTTATTGCCTTTTATATATCATCCAAAACATGATTTCAGTTATGTTCAGGTTGAGCGAGATAATAACTTCTGGTTGCAATTAGTACCTCAGCAGCAAATAAGTTTTCGTTTTATCCGCAAACTCGTTACTGAAAAGGTTGGAGAGTTTCAAACAGCGTTTAGCATGCTTTTTAGTTGCGGACCTAAAGCAAAATTGTTGATTAACTCTGTCAATAACCACGACAACTATGACTTATTCATGGGACTGGTTGATCTAGTTAAACAATTAAAAGATAAGATGCCATACATCCATGTGTGCCTATATGACGATAAGCTGGAATTTAACGAATTTGACCGTTTTTCTGAACTCGGAAAACACGATGAGCTCAAACAGCGTTATGAATTAGATAAAGGAAAAGCAAGAGAATATGCCGATCTAGTAGTTGATCTTCTGCGAACCCGATTAACATACAGCAAGTATGAAAATGGCAAGGTAATATCACAACAATATGCTCATATCAGTTTTTTTCGAAATAACCAACGAGTAGAGCGCACCGATGTCGATCCCGACCAAGAGTTAAGTGGCGTTGTATGCAATGGTTTGATTTCTGGTGAAGCTGCAGCTAATAAACAGGACTGTTATTTCACTGCTTTTGGTTTAAAAGGGGTGGATATCGCAGATTTTCCACATCTACAGTTGGCGCAGCAGTACAACCGGCTAATAAAGCCAGCTTTAAAGGCTAATGAGCAACATGGTAATGCCAAGTCGACCGCATTAGCTGTAAGTGATAACTTTAAGTCGTTATTAGAGCGATCGTATGATAGCTCTATTTGGACTTGTATTATTGACCCTAAAGTCACACTTGATTTCTTCGAGACATCGAAAGATGTTGTATTAATTCACTATTCTGACAACTACACCAATTCAACGAATTACGATGCGATAACCGTAACCAAACAAACCGATCTTTATCGTAAAGTACTGGAGCGTGACGAGAAAGGTGGTCATATTGAAGAGTTTAACGCTTTCAATGGCGAGTGGCTGTTGAAGATGATCACTGACAGGGATACCGAACGCAAGGCTAAGCGCGGTATTATTGGTGCTTATAAATACGTGAATTGTCTTCTTGCTGGTTCCGATATTACCTGGGTTCCGCTTTCGATAGCTGAAATGATTCGTGTTGCCGGCAATATTGGTTTAAAGATTAGCGAGTCTGATTTCTCCAGAGTTGTGCAAGGTTATAAGCAAGGAGCTATTTCAGATGATGTGCTTTTTGCTGGCTTTAAAGGCGATAAGCTTTATCTACTGCCGGTTGAAGTAAAAACAGGTAAGCGTCAAACACATAGCAAAGGGTTCCAACAAGCAAAGGAGCTGAAGCGCTACCTTACAGATGACTTACTCGGCAAGAGTGACTTGGCTGGTACGCTTTATCGTGGTTTATTTGCGCGACAGGTGTTGATGCAGGTTGAGAAGTACCAGCTCTACAATATTTACGATAGTGGCTATTTCAATGAGCTTACAAATAATCGTGAATGGTGGTTAAAAGGCGAGTATCAAATGGGGACTCTTCAGGATTATCCTGAAGGGTTTTTATTCGTGAATGTTGAAGACTCAACTTTTTTTGATGCGAATTTTACTCAAGAGCAAGAAATCTTAAAAATCGAGTTGCCTATAGCCGTTCTTGGTGACTTGATTAGACGCCCATTAAAAAGCATGCTTGCAACTGCCTGCAGTGAAATGCTTTTTCATATTCCTGGCGAATATCTATTACTACCACAAACAGAACAGCAACAGGCAGATATAAAGACTTATTCAACCGATACAAGTACTGAGCTACTGTTAGCAACTGAAGGCCCATCAATAATAGATAGCCCTATAGTTAAGAATAATGAGCCATTGAAAGTTCTGTTTGGTCACGATGTTCGTAATGAAAAGCCACTACAATGGGAACCAACCAATACTGCCAAGTTTATGAATACGAATACTGGTATTATCGGCACTATGGGGACTGGTAAAACGCAGTTTACCAAGGCTATGATAACTCAACTTTATCGTAACCAGCTTAACAACGTTAATGCTGCCCCGATTGGCATGTTGATTTTTGATTACAAATCGGATTACGTTGATGATGCTTTCATTAATGCAACGAATGCAAAGAAATACAAGCTATTCCAGTTGCCGTATAATCCTCTGAGTCTATTCGGTGATACTCCAATGCTGCCGATTCACACTGCCGCAGGATTTTCCGAAACAATGGCAAAGGCATACTGTTTGGGGCCGAAACAGCAGCTTAGACTCGAGAATCTAATTCTTGATGCCTATTCAACGGCCGGCATTTCATCGGAAGACTCATCAACCTGGAGCTGGCCAGCGCCTACTATCGATGATATATGGGCCTTATTTATTGCTCAAGAAAAGGTCGAAGAAGATTCTCTTTACGCTGCATTGTCAAAATTGGCGAGATTTAAGATTTTTGAATCTATCCCAGAGAAGATGACAAGCTTGTATGAGCTTACTGAAGGAATAACGGTAATCGAATTGGCTGGGTATCCTTCAGAGATCCAAAACTTAGTTGTTGCTCTTACATTAGACCTTTTCTACTCGCAAATGCAGAAGAGTGGCAAGCCTGACGTTCAAGGCGACTTCAGACAGATCACGAAGATGATTCTTGTAGATGAAGCCGATAACTTTATGTCGCAGAATTTCTCAAGCCTTCGGAAAATCCTTAAAGAAGGCCGTGAATATGGTGTAGGTGTTGTTCTTTCTACGCAAGACATCTCGCATTTCAAGACGAGCGACAATAACTATGCAGCTTATGTACTGACTTGGGTTATTCATCGGGTAGCAGAAATTCGTAACGCTGATATCAAGGCAATCTTTAATATCGATGATAAAGGCGAGCAAGATAACTTAATGGAAACTATCAGAAAGCTGGATAAACATTTTAGCTTGTATATTAATGGCGAAAAGAAACTTACAAAAATGCGTGATAAAGCATTTTGGGAATTAATTTAAATGGAGGTCAAATGAATGTTTTTTGTAATATAGGTTTATCAATAAAAGATCCATTAAAAGTCATCAAAGAAGACAAAATTGGGTTTTTTATTTGGTTCTTGTTCTCAATTATTGCTGGACAGCTAGGTATTGTAGTCGGATTAGTTTCTAGATATTACAGATACGACATAGGTTTAGAACAGTCAATATACCTAGAATCAGCCAGCGGCAGTTTTTATACATATGGTATAGCCATGACGTCATCGGCTCTAGGACCAATATTCGCAAGTTTTATTAATAACTCGATGCCTAAGTTTTCCTCCTTGAAGATAATAACAATGAGCTTAACTATATTTTTTTTATTACTATCAAGTATTATCTATGCGTCAACACAAGCCGTTTCTTTAAAAGACAGTGTTACTTATTACTCAGTTGATTGTTCGCAGCTTATTGTCTATTTAATTACTATATTCATTTGTGTCTATTGCTACTGTTTGTTGAAGATAGATTTACCTAAGTTTGAGCATCTTGATGATTCAAAATGGTATAACCAGCAAGTTGACGAGGAAGTTAATAATAACATTTTTGAGAGCAAGCGTATTGCAGATGATGGCTTTGGTATGAAAATATGAAAATTAAGTATATCGAGATTAGTCAACCAATAGGTAGCTTTTATCTTACCTCTTTAGAAGCATCTGTATTAGCAAAAATAGCAGATGTAAGACCAAGGGGTAAGTATCCAGATGCAGTTCAACGCGAAGAGTCAAAGAAAAGGGTGAAGGAGATCTCAGAGTATTGTTCAGACTCTGATGCTACCTTTCCTACATCCATTATAATTTCTGTAAATACAGATTCTAGCGTTAGAATTGATGATTCTTATATATATTTCGATGAAAATGAAGTCATTGGTGAAGTTATTGATGGGCAACATCGTCTTGCTGGTTTGAAAGCATCAGATTATCTTCATGCCTTCCAGCTCCCTGTGGTTTTCATGTTTAATCTTGATAATTCTCAAAAGGCTTATGTTTTCTCAGTAATAAATAGCAAGCAAACTCGTGTTAATATGTCACTCATATATGACTTATTTGCTTTGTCTAAAAATAGAAGCCCATATAAAACATGTCATGAAGTTGCAAGGTCTATGAATAAAGACCCTCACTCCCCATTCTATAGACGTTTAAAAATGCTTGGTACAAAAAGTATTGGAGATGAGCTTGCTTCTATTTCACAAGGTTCATTCATTACGTTTACTTTAGAGCTCATCTCAGTTGACCCAGACAAGGATACTCGATTATTAAAGGATAACAATACCAAGCTTACGGATAATAACCGATGCCCGTTAAGAAAGTATTTCATAGCAGAGAGGGACGAAGTGATCCTGAAAATATTATTTAATATGTTCTCTGCATTGAGTCGGGTTTTTCAGAATGAATGGAATGATCCACGTAAATATATTTTATCGAAGTCAATTGGCTGTGGAGCTGTTATAAAAGCTTTCCCAAAAATGTATGAAATAGGACTTTCAAAGGAAGACTTAAGTATTGATTTCTTTGAAGATCAATTTATCAAGGTAAGAGATAAATTTAAGGCTGAAGGAAAAGAACTCACCTCGCTTTATTATGGTTCAAATGAGCAGGCTAGAACAAAACTCGCTAATGATTTTACTAAAAGTCTTGATTAGTTTAAAAAACCAACCTAAATATATTTTTCGTGCTCTCGTAAAAGATGTGACAACCCTCGGTTAAGATGTAAAAGCAAAGTGCTATTAATATTTTCGGTGCTGCATTTGTCCATTCTATATATTTTTAGGATAGAAAGGTAGGCATCTTGATACTCACCGGCGAACGTCTTCCAAGTCATCTCAACATTACTATCCGAAGGAATATCTTCTTTCGGCGGTATTGTTGGGTCTGACAATGACAGACATAGTGCCCAACGACAAAGCACATTCCAATTCTCGATCCCGGTTTTACGTTTAAGGATAATTAACTGTTGCTTTTGTTTTTCTGATAAACGAATAATATCTATGCTTTGCATATTTAGAAATATCCCTTGGTAAAGTTGGATGTCTTGGCTTGCTCGTCGTAACTGATATGGTATTCGCTACTAATGGAGGGCTTAAGTTGCTGGTAGTATTCACCGACAATTTCTTCATCAGTAGAAAGTAAAATAACCTGTTGACTGGCTTTAGGGAAATAATTATTCACCAGGTTAGTTCGGTGCTTACCATCTAAACGCCCTAACGGAGTATCTATAACTGTCGGCAACTCTTTGCCTGATGCTTCTGCGAGGCCCCACAAAATAGCTATCGCCAGTAACTGACGCTCACCTGCGGAAAGTTTATTCGATTCAAGCGGTTGGTTATCAATGTCAAACAATGTTATTTCAAAGTTTACTGGCGATATGTGCAATGCGCTTATTAACTGCTCTTTACGACCCAATGCATCGAACTTCTGCTTAACCAGCGTTTGTAGTCGTTCGATGTTTTCTGAAATCAACTGCTCAGCAAAACCTTGCAGCATGGTTTTGAGCTTTTTAATATGTTCACTGACCTGAATAGCACGTTTTTGCTCAAAGGTGTCTTTATTCTGTTGCGCCAATAAATTGGTATAACGTTGCGATAAAAAATTACTCTTTGCTTGAGCCTGTTCCAATAACTGCTGTTTTTGCTTTAAACGAACATGCACATTTTTAAACGTAGCCTCATATTCGGCTAGCTCAGCAAGCAAATGTTGGACTGAATCGTAATCTGGAATTGTATCCAGCTGCTTTTGCAAAAGCGCTTGTTGCTCTAGTAAGTCAACTTCAGCTTTATTAAGTTGCTTACGTTGCTTTGACTCCTCTACTATGAGTTCATCTAACCCATTAAAAATACTCGGGGCAGTATTCAGGTAGCACTCAACATCAGCAAGCTTCTTACGCTCTTTCGCTAACTCTGCCATGGTGCTATTAACCTTTGTAAGTGCATCCACGGGTGTACCTGCTGCCTTAAGGCTCTCCAGAATTTTTGAGTCATATTCAGAAATTGCGCAGTCGAGCACTTTAGCTTGACGTGCTTCAGTTTCCAGTTTGATCTGAACTTTGGTTTGTTCGATAAGCTCTGCAACTAAGCCTAACGGGCCAACACCTGCAGCAAGTTTAATTTGTTCTGCTTTATTCAGTTTAAGCTTTGCCTCGACAGCTCCCAATTCAAACTTAATTTCATCACGCTTTTCAATTAAATGTGCGCCTGCGTTACGAACAGCCTGACGTGCTCTATTTATTGTGATGTTGGAGTCACTCGCCTGTTGCTCTAACTCAGCAATGTCTTTTTTCAGATCAGATATAACTACATTGTGCTGCCCCATTTCATCTTCGCAGGTAGACACTTTGGCCATTACACTCTGATCAACATTTCCGCTTCTGCGCTTCTTTTCTAGCTGTCCTAGATCAATCTGTAATTGACTGAGTAAATCTAAACCCAATAGATTCTCGATACCGGTTTTAACCAGTTCGGAAGAGCGCAGAGGGTGAGCTAGATTTTCAATTTTCTCGCCATCGAAAAAAAACAAATCTGACAGAGTAAGGGGAATAAACTCGTTTACAAACTCGTCCCAATACTGGCTAAGATGTTCATCGTATTGGTCGTCGCACCACACCTTAACTTTTTCTTTTGGCTCAGTTAAGCCTTTAACTATCCAACTACGCTCCACCTCAAATGTGCGGCTGCTATTATCTGTCTGGTGTTTAAACGATAATGACAGTCGAACTGGAGCATCTTTGTCGGAGAATCGATTTTTGCAGCTGGCCAAGAAAATACCATAAGCAATACCTACACGATTGGAACATTTGGCATGCTTGCCATACAATACAAGCTGCAAGGCATCTAGAAACGTAGTTTTTCCACCACCGTTCAACGCACCAAACAAAACAACTGGTTTTCCATCTTCAACTCGAAGGTCAACAACATGCTTACCTTGGTAAATACCAAAGTTTTCGATGGTGAGTTCTTTAAAAACCATCGCTAACTTCCTCTGTTTCAATCAGCAGTGAGCTGTATCCTTGTTGTTTAATCGAGCGTGTAATCATGGCTATTTGCTCTGCCACATCATCTTTGTCTTCATCTGAAAGGTTTATAGAGTTATCTAGCTGAATTTGTAGTTCGTGCCGCTTACGTTCTAAAGCAAATGTTTTTGCTTCTTCTAGTGTAGAAAATGCACCTTTTTCAAGGCTGTCATTTAACTCATTTGCAAGGTTAGCTCGGCGTAGTTGATTCTTATGTTTATTAGCGATGGCCATTACTGAGCGAATTTGTTGATACATCAAACCGTCTGAATCACCATCCTGAGCACAAAAGTTTTTTAACTTATTCAGGACTTGCTCGTTAAGAACCGGGTGATGTGCTCGCTTTTCTCCGGGATAGACTTTACCGAGTACACGCTTATATATTCCTGGCAGACTGTCTTCAACTTCAAATTTTTCTTCCAGCCAAATTCTGCGAATTTCCTCTAACTCTTCAAGAGGAAGTAGCTCAAGGGTCTTTACCTGTTCTGGCCCAAATTGTTGCACTGCTTGTTGCGCTTTTAATACTTTTTCTAGCAGCTCTTCACGGAATTTCTGTACATAGGGCCCTGGGACAATGTCTGCACCATGCTTTGATATATGGACAGTCAATGAGCCGCTCATGCGCCGGAAATCACGACGACTTTTATCACGTCTAAGCTTGTCTAACTTTTTATCTCTATTGGCATCGTTAACATCAATTTCATTTCTAAGCGCGAGCAATGGCAACATCCACTCTTTTTCTTCATCATTTGCAATCATGGCTGACATAGATTTGTCTTCAGAGACCATAGTGCAGACATAACAGCCAAAACGGCTATCACCACAGCTTTGAGTACTTCTATCGACAACCAATGGACATTCGCCACCCTCAGTAGCGCCTTGGTACATCCCCATTAAATCTTGATTTGGGAAATTCCAAGGGTTCGTTACAGAATTTAGATACACCCACACGTCATCATTTGTCCAATCTGCAATAGGTGTATAAACCCATACCCGGTCTAAGCTGCCATTTGCGGTCAAACCATCAGCTTTGCGTGTATTGATTTCAATACTCTCGTAATGCTGCATCGATGCGGCACGAGCAGTACTTTCTGCTTTACGAGTGCCTAATACTAGGATTGCTTCGCCGCGTTGATCGACAAGACCATTAATAAAGGCGTTTGATGGGGCAATTTTTAATCTGTCTGTACACCAGCGGAATTTATAGCGAGGGGCTGGATACCCCTTGCCTATTACGTTAACCCAAAAACGATCTTTTACTGCAGGAGTTAAGCGATGAGGAATAATCGGTATACCTTGCTGCTCCTTTGCTTCTTTCATGCGCTCAAGTGACTTCTCTACCCACATGGAAACAAATGGATTCTCTACCAGAGTATCAGTACTGATGACATGCACATCTTTATGGCATTTATCTTCTTTTTTTAAATCGAGTAGTGCGTACCAGATAAGCTGCAAAATAGCGGTTGAGTCTTTACCTCCACTATAACCAATCACCCAAGGAATTTGATCCGATAGATATAGCTGCTTCACATGAGCTTTGGCCGCTTCTAATGTACTTTTTAAGCCCTTATCACTGAATATGGAATAGACTTTAGCTGCTTGTTCACTTTCCATTACTTTCTCCTGATAATTTGGCTTCATCTTCCAGCTCTTTTTCATTTAACTCTATACCTATTAACTGTTTGATTTTATTGGCAGTTAACTTTGCTTGGAAGATATTATTTACCATCTTTCCGCTTATAATGCACCGCCCTTCCCAGTCAGATTTATTACTGCGATCCCAATTAATGGCGTTAATCTTTGATATTAATTCTTGCCAGTTTTTATGTTTTAGTACTTGCTTCCCTACGATTCCAAGTGCTTGTAATGTAACTGAATGAACAGCTACAGATTGCTCACGGGTTTCTCCAGCTGACACTTTGTCGTTATAAACAAACTGCCATTCGCTTAGGTTGTCATAAACAGTAGACCAAAACTGACTCGCGATAAGTGTTAATGATTCATAGTTATCTAGATTTACCTTGTCAAATAGTTCATTGGTAGCTTTGTTAAAAGCACTGTGAGTCAAAAGCTTGCGTGAACGAGTACTTAATTTGTTTTTCTCAAGGTCAGTTAGCTTTGTAAAAACTGGATTATCAAAAATAACTCGTTTAGACAGTCTAGCATTTGGACTATCATCGTAAGTAATACTTAGAGAGCGATCGGTTTTTACAGGATAAAGGTTTAAATCCTTGAATATTTTCTGTCTTGTCTCTAATGATTTATCTGCAAAAAATACGACAGAAATTGACTCTTCAGACAAAGTTGGGTCTTGTTTAAGCGCCTCTCCGATAGCGGCATTTCGATGCTGACCATCAGCTATAAATACTTCAGCATCTGAATCGATCATTAGCGTCCCTATGTTGCTTTCATGATCACCGCTGCCAATTGGGGTAAATTGACTTCGTCCCTCTATGCAAGCGGTAATCGCAGAAAACACATAGTTTTCTCGTTGTGATAATATATAATTTGTAATCTCTGGTATCCGATCAGGGTTTAAGGTACGTTGCGCTCTACCTTCAACAGGAAGCATGCTTTCATCAAACGTAAAGACCTTTCTTAGCCTTTTTAACGGACACATCACAATGTAATACTCGTTACCAGCCTGTAGCCCTCGAATTGCTGCAAATGATGTTCCTGACACTATACTATTCACATAGCTACCTTAAAGCTTGAATTCTACGGTTGTTTGCACAAACAAATTATTTGTACGTACAAACAAAAACGACATATTAACAAGAAAATCAGTTTATGTCTTGTTAATCGGACAAAAAAAATTAGTGGTTTTTTATGACTATTTATCTTGATTACAATGCAACCTCCCCAGTACATCCAGAAGTTGCTGATTTAGTTTACAAAATGATGGTATTTGAGTTTGGAAATGCGGGAAGCCGAACTCATGAGTTTGGTGTTGAAGCAAAAAGAGCTGTTGAACTAGCTCGTGGTAAGGTGGCCAATATTGTTAAGGCGGATAAGACTGAAGTTATCTTTACCAGTGGAGCTACTGAGAGCAACAATATCGCTATATTGGGGCTGCAAGAATATGCTGTGATTAGTAGAAAAAATCACATTATTACTACTAAGATAGAGCACAAATCAGTACTCGAACCAATAGAACATTTAGTTAACAAAGGATTTGAGGTAACCTATCTGAATGTTGATGAAAATGGTCAAATAGATGTTAAAGAATTAGAAAATGCTTTACGTGATGAAACTTTTCTTGTTTCTATTATGCACATAAATAATGAAACTGGTTCGGTTCAACCCTTAGAAGAAGCCAGTAAAATCCTATCCTCTCATGATGCATATTTTCATGTGGATGCTGCACAGAGCTTTGGTAAATATCCTTATGATTTAGATAACCCTAGAATTGACCTTATCAGTGCTAGTGGTCATAAACTCTATGCTCCTAAAGGCATCGGCGCATTAATTATGCGTCGGCGCGGCTTTCTCAAACCACCTTTAAAACCGATTTATTTTGGTGGAGGACAAGAAAAAGGACTTCGCCCCGGAACATTAGCTGTCCCACTGATCGCAGGATTTGGTTTGGCTTGTGAATTAGCACAAAAGAATGCCCTAGCATGGTGTGAGCATGCTTCACTTTTGAAAAAGGAGCTTATTCGTTCTCTACAGAGCTTAGATGCGAAGTTCATAGATAAAAAGACCTCTCCCTATGTGCTTAATTTCTCGGTGCCCGGAGTGAATTCTGAGGCTGCAATGGTTATGTTAAAAGGTATTGCTGCCGTCTCTAATGGTTCAGCTTGTACTTCTAGCAGCTATACACCTTCGCATGTTCTACTTGCTATGGGATTATGCCAAGAGCAAATTGCTGGCTCTATAAGAGTTTCATGGAGCCATCAAACGACAGCTGTTCCATCGGATGAAATCTGTCGAATAATGAAAGGACTTTTATGACTTGAAAAGTAAACGTAAAAATAAATTTAAGAGGCACTAATCAACGAGCAAAGGCTTACACTAACCTTTGAATTCTCGTGTGAGCCATTTGCCCTGCTCTGTAAGCCTTGATATTTCTAGTCTGTAGCGCCCCGTAAAATTCATTCACCCCAATTTTCAACGGTAGAATCAGGGTTTGAGGGGGGTAGATTTTGATGAAATTCGTTTTTTACAAATTTTCACCCCAGAATTAAAGCTAATAATTACAATATGTTAGAATGATAAAATAATTTGTGAAAAATAAATTATCTTATTAATCAAGGTGTTATTTTACAGCGCAAATGGCTCCGTGTGACATAAAGTTGAATACTTTATCAAATCAATTTTCAACATCCGTTTCATTGTGTTCACACTCATTATCCCTGTCCAGCATAGCCTCCGGCTCTGCCATCAACCCCGATTCTGCCCTGGCCACCCGGACTTCTTCCCCCCTCCCCTGTGCATAAGCCGCCTGATGGGCACGCTGTTCTATCGAGACAATCCGCCGCGCTAATCGGTGCAAGCGTTGTTGCCATTGATACCGTGCAACTGAACATT
>SESF01020519.1_pt1 | contig 18252 bp, 52 predicted proteins | sample 3171521 | NCBI WGS metagenome assembly SESF01 (sample SAMN10866945, study PRJNA518727) | freshwater metagenome | biome: subpolar coniferous forest; feature: holomictic lake; material: water; isolation source: holomictic Lake 227, 6 m and 8 m depth | place: Canada: near Kenora, Ontario | collected...
CACACATAAAAAGATGTCCGTTTTGTCCGATACTGCGCCCATAATAGGTATAAATGTGATGTATCTCACAAAGTATTTTGGCAGAATGTCCGAATTGACCGAGTTGCACCCCTCTAGATGTCAGTACCCCTTGCTATGATAAAGGTATAAAGAAAGTAAGAAAGTCTTACTAAGAAAGGAGTTCAGAAAATGAACTCAATGTATGAAAATAGAAACTCCTTAGAGAGTTACTCACAAATCCGTGAGCGCCTTGCAGATAGTATCTGCCCTGAGTGCGAATACGCTTGTTTCGTACACAAGCCTACTTGCTCACGAAAGGAGTCTAAGTAATGACTACACTTACAGAAACTCTATACAGCACTATTGTGCACGACTTCCACAATGGTGGAGTCAAGTCCTCGTATGGACTAGATACCTATACACGTAAGGCTCTCCTACGTGCTCTCCTATCCTCTAAGGGTTGCGAGTGTATCAACTGTATCTAATGTGATACAGATAACACTTAGCCCTAGGGCGTGTCGCTATACAATGTCAGCCACATAGGCTACAATACTTACTATAACTACTAACGAAAGGTCAGACAATGACACTAGATGAATACATAAGCCACATAGAGGCTCAACAGAAGGCTAGCATAGCCGAGGCTATCGCCGTAATGACTAAGGCTAGCGCAACACTAAGCGAATTGTTTAGCATAGAGGAGAATAACTAATGATGACTAAATGGGATACTATTCAGGCAGATGTAGCAGACGCTTACACATACCTAGATGAAGAAGAAGCCTACAATAAGGCACTAGCAGAGGGCGCAGACTTTGGCTCTGATGAGTATGATGAAGATGAGATGTCTAAGTCACTAACACTAGATTGGGATAACTAATAATGGAATTACAATTACTACACATACAATTTACTAATTGGGGCATGGACTTGACCTCATACATGGGAGATGTCTATCTACCTTATCGCACATTCATAGCCACATGGTCTATTGTGTTAGGTGTTATTATCTATAAGAGAAAGAAGCGTAAGTAATGAGTACTAACCGCCTACTAACTACCGCCGTCCAATTAGTAATGCTTAGCGTTACTATCCCGCTACTAATCGCTGTAATAAAAGACATAAAGGAGAATGGTCTATGAAATCACAATTAGAAAAAGATTTAGAAATAAAAGAAAGCTTTATAGATTTACTCAATGATGTTTATCCTGTAGTAAAAATTGGTTACTCCACTTTTACACCCGCCGAGATTTTGGAGTGTTGTGATCCTATTGCGTTTGCTATTGGCTTAGTAGAGCACGAAGACTATTTAGCAGAATTGGAAGATGAGACATAACTCACAATAAATAAACGGCGTGTCGGCTTGACAAAGTCGGCATCTGCCCCCATCTTTTGTGGGCAGTTATCCACAGGTTTATGCACAGTTGTGGAAATCCCCTGAAATTTGAGCGTAGGTTATCCACATGGTGTAAATCACAAAAATACTTTCCGACACGCCCGAGAATATCCCCCTAAATGTCAGTGGTAGGTGTTATACTTCCAGTATTAGAAAATAAAGAAAGGTGGTCTCAAATGACTACACTAAATGAAACACTATTCAGCACAATCGTGCACGAATTCCATAATGGCGGTGTCAAATCCTCTTATGGATTAGACGCTTACACTAGAAAAGAATTGCTAAAATTCTTATTCTCTTCTAAAAATTGTAATTGCATAAATTGCTTAGATAAGGAATCTAAATAATGAAAACTAATTTTGAAGTAATTGCAGAAATAAAAACTCTTGCAGAAAAACAATTTGGAAAAAATGACGGCTCTTTTCTTTGGGGTTGCTCATCTGCGCTTCTAACTGTACAACAATTAGAAATCATTCTTTCAATTCTAAAAGATAAGGAAAATAAATAAATGACAACACAAAAACAAATCGACGAGGCAATTGCTTCTGCAGAATCACTCTTCAACACTCCTGAGTCAATTGCGTTTGCAAAGCGTATGCAATTTGAAGATTATCTCAATGACTCTTATGGTCGCATAGAAATTTGCGGTCAAGTATTTTTTGCTTCCGATATTTTGCGTGATTGTGACCCGATTGCGTTTCGAGTTTATCAAAGCGATTTTGAATCAGAAATGGAAAACGAATAATGGAATTTTATGGATTTGAACACGCAATTGAATTGGATCATCTTAGCGATGAGCAAATTTTGCAACTAGAAAAAATCTTTGAAGATTTTGAATAAATAAACGGCGTGTCGGCTTGACAAAAGCTGATGCGCCCACAAATGTGGCGGCGTCGGGCGTGTCGTTACTAGATTGTTATAAAAATCCCTGAAATTTACGGCGTGTCGATTTGACAAGGTTATCCACAGATTTCGGGCGTGTTGTCCACAGGCAAAATGTGATGTGATTCACAATTGCCACGCTCCAAATAATGAGACAAACACCCCTAGGATTGGAAAATGTCGGTGCGTTCGTGTATAATGTCTAACATAACAACAACGAAAGAAGGTGCCACCATGGCAGCAAACATCTACACAATCGAAAACCTACTTGTAGGAAATCACTATCGCTCACGCACACTTAGCGGAGAAATTACTCACGCAGAAAAAGATAATCGTGCCGTATGGTATGAAGGTTGCGAAACTTATCTTGTAGAAATTGCACCCAATAGCGGTTACAATAATTGGGGTCGCAAGACTTGGCGAACAGTAGCCGTAAAGGTAGGTGCATAATGGGATACATCGAAATTTTTCGCATGGATAACGAGGGTGCGGGTTGGGTAGATTTATCCGAAGCAACACCCGATGAATTACTCAACATCGAATTAGGATTATTAGAGGAAGGTGCGTTCGAATGAACTTAGACGAATTCAAAAAACACGTATTAGAAACACGTCAAGCAAGCAAGGCAGAAGCCTTGTCAGTGCTATCTGCTACAATTACAAAATCAACAAACGAAGGGGAAAACCTAAATGGGTAATTTATTTGATGTAATCGGCGAAATTGCTGGTATGTGGATTTGCGATAATTGCGAAACTATTGCTTATGTATCAGTAGAGCCGTCAGGCATAAAAGTAACACAATGCGAATGCGTAACTAACGAAAGGGAAACTAATGTATAAAATAACTCTAGCCTATGACGGAAATGCGCCACACTGGCAGAAAGACTACGAAAACGAATTTGAAGCGTGGAAAGATTTCTTTGCGTTCGTTGATTGGGGATTTGCTGATAAATTCTCAACTGTAAATCTTTACAATTCAGAAATGAAATGCTTTACTAAAATTTTCTATCGTGAGGAAAGAAAGGTCGTTGAAGTAAAATGAAAACTTTTGAATTCCTAACCTACATAAATGTAGAAGCCGAAAACTATGATGAGGCTATTGATGTATTTCAATTCCAACTAAAATACGGAATAAATAAAGATAATGTTTATGTCGCAGACATAAAGGATTTGGAGTTAGCGTAATGATGACTCGTAAAGATTATGTCGCAACCGCAGAAATTCTAAAGTATGCAAGCAATAAAATTCACCCCGCTGTTTTTTCTAAAATCGTAAATGATTTCGCTGAAATGTTTGCGGTTGATAATGAAAGATTTGATGTAAAACGATTTCACGAAGCGAGTGGGTATAATGTTCCTAACTTCACTTCAAGATAAAGTAAAACGCATTCAGGAATTGCGTCGCAGTAATGCGGCGCAACCTGTTCGCAATAAAAAAAAATACACACGCAAGATCAAACATAAAAATAAATATTCAGAGTAACGCATAAATATGCAGCTGCGCCCACAAGGGTGGCGGCGTCGGGCGTGTCGTACGGGTGTGACGCAAAACACCCTGAAATTTGGGGCGTGGCGTGGATAATGTCAGCCCGTTCTGTTATAATTCCAATATCTACTAACGAAAGGTCAACTCATGGGAAATCTTGCAGATTATCTATGTACTGTTTGCTTGCACGAACCACGCACAATAATCTCATCTCTTTGCGATACTCATTATTTTGAGTGGCAAGAAGAAAAAATGTTTATGGAATTAGAAATGTCAACCGAAGGGATTTATCTATAATGGAACTATTTACTGTTGCTTGCTTGAACTATGAAATTTGTGGCGCTCAAGAAACTTTTGATTCCGTTGAAGAATACGAAATCTATGGTGATGATTACATCTGCGCTGAATGTTATGATTCCGAAGAAATGGAATTCTATGAACTAACTGGCTGGGCTGATTCTGATGCCCTTGCTTCTGCTGGTCACGGAATGGATGAAGATTATTAGATAATCGGCGTGTCCCCTTGACAACCAAGGGGATGCCCGCAAAGGTGGCGGCGTCGGGCGTGTCGTACGGGTGTGATCAAAAACACCCTGAAAATTTGCGTGTTGATTATGAAATGTCGGTCCATTCTGCTATACTTGCCATTCAACCAACGATTGGGCTCCAATGAAACTAAAACGTTCTAACGATAGAAAGGTGGCTAACCTTGTCACAAAAAATGGAAAGCAAGCCGCAATTGCTAACACGTTCGGATTACCTGCAGGAAAAGATTTTTCTTGTCCTGGTGCAACGTCTATCTGTGAGACTGTTTGCTATGCAGGTAAATTGGAAAAACTCTTCAAAGGCGTAAAAACTAATCTATTACACAATTGGGAATTGTTACGCAATGCAGACAATGACACAATGGTGTCCCTATTGGATGAAATGATTGTTGACTTTATTGCCGATTGTAATAAGAAAGACGCTCCTAAGTTATTCCGTATCCACTGGGACGGAGATTTTTTCAATGATACTTACACCTATGCTTGGAAGACTGTTATCGAAAAGCATTCCGATGTTCAATTTTGGGTTTATACACGAGTAAAGTCTGCAGCGCTTATTCTAAAGGATGTATCTAATCTATCTCTTTATTATTCTACCGACGATGAGAATAAAGAAATTGGACACGAACTAAAAGTAAATGAAGGAATTCGTCTTGCTTATCTAGGTAAGACATTCGCCGTAACCGAAAGTACAATGAAAGAATTGACTGGCAAGCCTGGTGCTAAGTGTCCAGAAAATATGAAAAGCATTCCACTAATTTCTTCTGCAGGGTCCGCTTGTGTATCTTGTGGGTTATGTGTTTATGGTAAAGCAGACATTCGATTTTCTGCGAGTAAAAAATAAATGACGGATTTGATCGGTGCAGTGTTAGGAATAATATTTCTTACTTTATTGATTCTTCCGATTCCGCTGGCCATCTACATGGTATTGAAAAATATGTAACGGCGTGTCGGCTTGACAAAGTCAAGCTGGCCCGCAAAGGTGGCGGCTTATCCACAGGCTTACGAGAGTTATCCACAACCCCTGGATTTTGTGAGAAATATCACAAAAGATGCGACACGCCGATAGCGGATTAGGTAATGTCAGTACCCTATGCTAAAATACTCTTATTCCAACAACGAAAGGTAACAAATGTCTAATCTAATGAAAGTACCACACGCAGTAATCTTTGAGGCAATTATTGACCTAGATAAAATTCCTGCTAAATTACTACCTGCGCTACTTGCTCTTGACGAAAAGTCAATTACAGAAATGTGTAAGGGTGCAACACTACACGCACTTGGAATGTCAAATGTAATTCCACTTGCTAATGAAAATAACACTTGGGCAGAAGTAACTATCGGAAAGGATAACTAATGAATACAATGCGTCAATGGGAGCCGTCACTAACTAAAGAAGAATGCAACAATAAAGAATTAGGGAATTGCTATTGTGGGGAGTGTGAGTAAATGGGACATAACACAGCGTTAGACTTTGCAGAATTAGATTTAGAACAAGGTATCGCTTATCACTTACAGGGTAATCACTATCCACCCGTTCCGCTATCTATGGTGCAACCTTGCATAGATGCTATTGACGCATTCTATGAGGAAGATACAGATAGACTAATTGAAATGCCTAAAGGCGTATCCTATAAAGGAAATACACACGCACCCGCTTGGGCTATCATAGAACAACACCACTTAGACGCTTGGCTACCTGAAAGCGAATACTGAGATCAAGCTAGGCGTGTGAGATTACTCACACGCCTAGTATCTCAAATAATGAGATTGGGGTAGTAAATGTCAGACCCCTTTGCTATAATAAGACCCTAACAAGAAAGGAAGCAAAATGACAATAGATAACAAAACCTATCAGGTTGGCGATTTATTCACCACCCTAAAGTCAAAAGAAACAGGAGTAATCAAAGAGATTATTTCTAACTCATCTGGCTCGGTGAGAGTCCGTCTGGAAACAGATAACGGAGAACGCTGGACAACTGTCCTGCAAGATAAACTAGCCTAATCAACTAGCGAAACAGGGGCAGTTTCAGAGAGTGTTCTAGCCCAATGTCGTAAGTAAGAACTCTCTCCCTTCGGGGAAATGTCAGTAGCACCTGCTATACTAATCAACCAACCAACGAAAGGTAATAAATAAATGAGCAGACAAATCACAGTAAAGGTCGCAACGACCAAAGTAATCAAGGCACTAGAAACTCGTCTAGCAACGCTAGAAAAAGACTATGCTTCTCAATCAGAAAAAGAAGCAAAGTTTCAGAAAGCAGTAGAAGCGTGGCGCAAGGAAATCGGTAAGTGGGCTATTGCCAACTTCTCAAAGGCTGAGAACCTTCGCACAAACTATCGCAACTGGAACAACACTCTCAATGTTGATTTTGACATTATCACAAAGGAAGGCAACTTCCCTACTGAACCTGAAAAGGATTTTGAGCAAATCCATCAGCACAGTTATCGTGAGATGAAAGAGGACATTACAAATGCTCTCACAATTCTCAAAATGACAGATGAGGAAACAGTAAATGCTTCCACAATGAAGCAGATTGCTAAGTATCTCTAAATAAATCTTGGGGGGCATAACCAAAGTCCTGAACCCAAACGACCTGAGTATGTCGCCAAACTGCTCACACCTTCGGGTGTAACTTCTAACAAAGGCAAAACAATGGCTAATCGTTTTAGAATAGAAATCTATGACGCAAACAAATCAAATGATGTAACTATTTATTCAGAGCAAGGTGTAGATAGAGATTATCTAACTGAATTAGTTTTTTCTAATTTGCGAAAGTTTCACGGACGTGTAAATGCTTACGTGTATGACAATGTAAAAAAGAAAAAAGTTACAGCAATGTTTCTTGATGAAAGTATAACTAATAAATTCCAAACAAATTAAAAGCTGGGGCGGGATCTAATTCCCGCCCTATCTATTTGTCGACAATGCCCGCAAGTGTGCGGGGTTATCCACAGGCTTACGGTCCCCTGTGGAAAACTCCTGAAAATTTGTGAGATTACTCACACCGATCAATTCGGACATATTGTATCTAATCCTAGACAATGTCAGTAGCAGATGTTATAATGAATCTAACAACAAACGAAAGGTAAAAAATAATGGCTCATAATCTAGAAACAGAAAATGGCGAAGTTGCTTTTGCATTGCGTGGCGCACCTGCGTGGCACAATCTAGCAAATCGTATCTTCACAAAAGATGAGGAAGTTACAACTAGTCTAATGCTTGATGAAGCAAAATTGTCTAATTGGAATGTTCGCTTATCTCCACTAACTGACCACATTTCAGAATCTTGGAATGATGTATCTCAGGCATCTCTTGTCATTCGTGACAATCCATTCAACAAGGGCATTGATGTTCTTGCAACTGTCGGCAAGCGTTACAAGCCTGTGCAGAATGAAGAACTATTTGCATTCGCTGATGCAATTCACGATGCTAATGCTGATTGCCGTTGGGAATCTGCTGGCTCACTAAAAAAGGGTAAAGTTGTATTTGGAACTGTAGATATTCCACGCACAATGGTACTAGACCCACAAGGCGCTAACGATGAGACAAAACTTTATCTCATTGTATGGACATCACACGATGGTTCTGTTGCTGTTCAAGCAGCCGTTACACCTGTTCGTGTAGTATGCCAAAACACGCTAAACCTTGCAATGAAGAATGCTAAGCAATCTTTCAAGATTCGCCATACACAATCTGTTGATGGTCGTATTCAAGTTGCTCGTGAGACTCTTGGTCTTGCGCTTGGTTATTTCGATGAATTCGAAAAGCAAGCACAATCACTTTATGCTCAAGCAATTACTGATGCTGAATTTTCAAAGTTGATTCAGACAATTTATCCAAAGCCAGATAAAGATGCAGCGAAGGTTGCGCTAACTAAGTGGGAGAATAAGGTTGTTCTGATTGATGACCTTTATCATAACTCACCAACTAACGCTACAATCAAGGGCACAAAGTGGGGTGCACTAAACGCTCTAACTGAACGCCTTGATTACTTCCGCTCTGGTCGTGGAAATTCTGAAACACTTATGGCGGGTGCATCTGGGTTTGACCCAATTCTAACCGCAGAAAAAAATAAGTTGATGCGAATGGTTGCGACATTCTAAAATAAAAAAAATCCTGAGCAAGATTCAAAACTGCTCACATTTTTTCTTGATCCATTAGCTCAGTTGGTTAGAGCGCTACCCTGTCACGGTAGAGGTCGTCGGTTCAAGTCCGATATGGGTCGCCAAATAGATTTGTCGACAATGCCCGCAGTATTGCGGGTGTGATATTAATCATACGGGGGCCATAAAAAATACCCTGAAAAAGATTGTACATGTCAGTGGTATCCTCTATAATACTCTTATACAACGAAAGGAATAAAATGGACCGCAGAGAATCAAGAATGAATGGTTATATTGGAACAATTGTAGATGGACAAAAGCTTGCTGAGATTGCAAATGGAATTTATGCATTGCAATACAGTAATGAATTTAGTAAATGTACAGTAGATAATCTATTGTTTATTGAACTAGAGGAAAAGAATGTATTTGGTGATCCAAAATATGCTCTCGTATGTTCTGAGGGTGTAGGCTGGGAACAAGATACATATGGTTGTCTTGAGGTTCCGACCAATATCGGACAAATGGGACTATGGAATGGACGTGTCTTTATCTCAGTAGATACTGTTAAGTCTTGCCTAACCGACAAGACTGAAGATATAGCAGATTACATTAGAATTTTTGGAGATAGATTAGATAGTAATTGTTATCTATGGCAGTCTAAGATGTCAGTGGCTCCTGCTACAATACTCGCATGACAACAACTAACGGGACTAAATATACATTTGTCTGTGACCCAGATGAATGCGATTCATTGGTGGAACTAACAACCGTAGATGGCTTTGGCTTTCCTAATGGTGTGATTAGAAACACATGCCCTTGTGGTAGAGAAATGTCTTACATCTCTGCTACAATACTCTCATCAGAACAACCTACAACGAAAGAGGAAAAAATGGATACAACAGAAAAGACGCTAGCAGAACTCTATGATAATTCAGCAACAATTATCGTAAAGAATACCAACACTTCGGAATTAGTTTATGAAAGACTATCTCCGTATGATATCAACTGTTTATTTGTAGATACTCATTATCAGAAGCAACGTCTAACTAAATTAGATGAAGCAATCAACGCAGTGCAATGTATCATTCTTGATTCTTATACTGATTCAGATGACCAAGAAACACTTCGTTCAATTGCAGAAGCGCTTGATATTGCTTTGACTAAAACAGTTGAATGGTCTGCAACAATGTATGTTTCAGGAACCATGGACGTAGACTTATTTGAAGACTTTGACATTGAGTCAGAACTATCAGATAATCTTCAAGTCACTGCATGGAATGGTGATATTGAAATTGAAGAATATCATGTTGAAGACGCGAGAGAATCGTAATGTACTTTGAACTAACTGCTCCCGATAGGCTATCTCTTGAGATGGCTTATTGGGACGCACAAATTACAGGGCTTGACCCTGAATTCATGCCACCGTTGACATTCAATGTTGGAACTGGTAGTATTGAGAAAGTAAGTCGCATTCGTGACAAGTATAATCTAAAAGAATCATACTGGTCAGATAAAGAATCAACAGGATATTAGGAGATAATATGTCAGATTACAAAGATGGTTTTGATGACGGGTACAAGTTTGCTCGTGAGGAGATGATGGAAAGATTATCAGAGATTGATATCAATGACATTGACTCTTGGATTCTTGACCGCCTTTGTGAAATGATAGAAGGTGGGAAACTATAATGACTGAATGGCTAAAATGTGATCAATGTGCAGCGCAAGCAATGTGGGAAGCAAAGAAAGATACATTCTCTCTTTATTTCTGCGGGCACCATAAAAATGAACAGGGCGAAGTACTTGTGGACTGGGCCCAAGAAATGGTACAATTGCTCAACTACGAGCAGAATCAACTACTAGCAAAGGCGGAATAAAATGGGTGACAGAGCAAACTTCGGATTCAAGGACCGTAAGGGCGATACAGTGTTTCTATATGGACATTGGGCGGGCCACAACATGTTACAGAATTTAGCAGACGCAGTACAAATTGCACATCCACGCTGGACGGATGAATCATATGCAACACGTATCTGTATTTCTCAAATGATTGGTGAAGACTGGGGCCAAGAAACTGGATGGGGCATTAGTGTAAATCAATTAGGAGACAATGAGCACAAGGTTCCTGTAATTGATTGGAGCAAACAAACGTTTAGTCTAATGGAAGAGGACTTGCAGACAGTAGTATTTACCACGGACCTAACTAGTTTTGTTGCTAAATATTGTAGTCAACTAAGTATGGTATAATTGTAGTAGGTCCAGGGACCTTCTTCATGAGTATGGGTGCGGCTACCAGGGTTTCCCCAAGTCGCTAAGCAATGCAGGGCTTTTTACTTTCGTTGGTAGATCCTAGCGGCCTTTACTTTTTTAAACCTCAGCGCAAGCTGGGGTTTTTTATTTGCCCGCAAAAGCAGAGGGTATCAAAACTTGCTTACGGAGTCAATATAAAATCGCCTGAAATTCTGTGATCTTGACCACATAGCTGGAAAATGTGGTGTGAAACACACCAATAAACCATTCCATTTGTCAGTGGTCCCATGTATAATAATCACATATCAACGAAAGGATATAATATGCCAAATTGGGTATCTAACGGATTGACCATTGAAGGTAATCCTGAGCAAATAGAACAATTAGTTACACAGATGAATACACCATTTGAAGATGATATTGAACCAACAGGGGATTTATCATTTGGTATCAAGAAGAGTGTTTATAGTAAGCCTATCTTTGCATTTCGTAATATCATTGGTCCCACCGACCTTCTTGCATATCAAGAACAGCCTGTGCGTTCCGACCTTCCTTCCTCAGACCCTAATTGGTGGGCAGACCTTACTGAAAAATCTAAAACAGATAATTCTTGGTATTCGTTCAATAATCGTGAATGGGGAACTAAATGGGATGTTGCCGTATCTGACGACAATGAATATCCTGAAACATACATGGAAGGTCCTGTAGTAAATGGAGAGAATAAAGTAGTTTATTATAACTTCAATACTGCATGGTCTCCACCTATGCCTGCCATTGAAAAACTATCTGCACAATACCCAACTCTTCTATTTACTTTATCATATGAGGAAGAGACAGGCTGGGGTGGAGAAATGGAAATCCTACGTGGCAAAGTTATCTCAGAATCAGAATATGATAATCAATGCCGTGATTGTGATGCAACTGACCAAATGGAATACTGCGAGAATGAATGTGGTCAAATCTGTAATGCTTGTCATTACCTAGGGGAGGCAGACCTAGAGAATGTAGCACTATGTCAGACCCATAAGATATACTTGGACACAGATAAAGTTCCCGAATATAGAAAGGTGGAAGCATGATAATAGCAGAAGTAGGACAACTTAGAGCCTTGACCGTAGGTCAATTAGTAGATGAGATATGCGAGAACAATTTCTCTCATATTGAATTTATAGAAAATATGAACGGTGGAGATTGTGATTGCAATATCCATGGTGCACTAAATCTAATACTAGAATATTGGGAGAAATAATGAAATTTATAGATAGCCTAAGCATGACTACACAAACAGATTTAGATAGACATGTTTCAGAATGTTTATATGAGGATTGGGCAAATGCTCATGCAGATGAAGGAGAAGATTATTTGGAGAATAAAATTATGCAATTTGCACCTGATAGTCTAAAGCAACAGTACAATGAGTACTATGGCTATATTGAGGGAGATGAGTTCTTACTATAATGCTAGGATATACTGAATCTGATTTGAATGAAATGATAAACTCTGTACATGACGCTAAGTTATATTATATTAGGTCCGCCTCCAATTTAGTGGATCAAAATCCATTAGTTGAGGGTTTACTAAAAACAGTTGATTTTTTACAAGGATTATGGGCGGAGGGTTATTTTGACCACACCAACTAAATCCAGTAAGTTCCTGGAATATATGAAGATACATCTAATTAGTCTAAGACAAGATTTAGAGGATGCACAGAATAATATTCCTATCCCTGAAGATGAATATTTTGAATCTGATTCATACTATCAAGGCGCAATTGAGACTATGGAACATTTGTTGTCAGTGGCTACTGATATAATGAATGAAACTAACGAGAGGGTATATGAATGAATAATGAAGACATTGGGCTCCCGCCCCATTTGCAACGTATGGTCAATGCTGGAGTATCGGGCCTTGACATTATGCACGGAGAACTAAAGAATCTAATGCTAATGGCAGAACAAGAACTATCAGAGGCCAGCGAAAGAGAACAAGAGACCGAAGAAGCAATGGATTCTATGGTTCGCACAGAGGCGGAAGGAAGACTAGACGCCTTGGCTGCAGTATATAGATTAACATATGATTTATCATTTGCAATTGCAAAAGCATATGACCGAGAATTAAAAGAAGGGCAAAAATAATGTCATACGAGCCAAGTCTAGAAATCGTGGAAGTTGAATACTCCTGTTCACCTGGAGGAGTTGATCTATTTGAAGTCTATGATAAATCTGATATACCTTTATCCATACCAATATATGAGACAGAGAATTTGACCGAAGCGGTCCTCTTCTGTTACAATTTAGGGAAAGACTTTACTGTCAGAACATTAGCGGAATGGAATGAAAGGGAGTTAGCATATGTCAATTAAGATAGAATCATTAGATGTTTTGAAGGCTGAACAAGATATTCAAGATAAAACTAGAATGCTGGACACATTGGGCCAACTCAATCATATAATTACTTTATTTGATGAGATGTCTGTGGGCCTAGCCATGGTATGGCTTTGGACTTGGGATACTATCAAGAATTACTATAGTGATGTTGACCTAGTACTAAAGGATGAGGAGACTGTCTTCTCCGCCCTTTGGCATGCTGTCAGAGACGGGAATGGCTTCTCCTTGGAGTACGGGGCCGAACAACACGAGGAGCAGGTCCGTGACTGGATGTTTGAACGGGACCTCATGAAGTACGTGGATGAGCCATGGGAAGACGAAGATGAGGAAGAAGAAGACGGTTCCTTCCAAATGGGTGGCGCTGTTGTGGACGGTAAAGATGAAGACTAATAGACTAAAGAAGCACCTAAACTATTACACATTTGATGAACTGCAGGCTGCCATATGTGAATGGTGCTTGAATCCAGAAATGAATATGTCTGAGTACATGTGCCCCAATTGCCATAAAGACGACGAACAGATCTGCACAGAGTGTTGCGGATGTTATGATGAGGAGGAAGAAGATGCAGATGAGTGATCAACATATAGACGCCGTCCTGGCAGAGGCTCAAAAGCTTCTGTGGGGCGGATCTGAATCAGAAAATATAGCAGCACATAACCTTATAACTAATCTAATACAAGATAGAATGACGTTTCAAAATTTAAACTAAGGGCAAAAATATTGCCTTACGACAGGTCTTTACAATCCCGTGAAAATCTGATACAATTAATAAAACAACTTATCTCGAAAGGATAAACCAAATGCAAACAAAGCGTGAATATCTAAAGTCCCAGGGAATTACAGTGGGCGTACGTGGTCGCTTCTCAGGAGCTGCCAAAGTAGCAATCCAGGAAGCTATCAGCAAGGGCGTTACCTTCTCAGATCCACAGCCAGTTACAAACAAGGCCAAGTAAATAGAACGGAGGGGTGGTGGACGAGAGTTGCCATCCCTCCCCTTTTTTGGTATAATCAAAGGTCATAGGAAGGCGGACATATGAAGACCAAAGAAATCAAAGTAGCAGAACAACTAACAAATCTAACAGAAGACCATTGGTTCAATCCAGCGAGCATGGCTCGCTATCTTATTGACCAACCATACTACACAGCAGACCGAGTAATGGAACTAATCGCCCAAGTAATATCATGGGGCGGAAGACGGCATGAAGATGAACTATCAGAAGGCGGTATATATGAATCTGGTTACTCATCAGAAGGTCTATTCCTAGCAAGTGAACTAAGTAAACATCTCAAAGAACTAAAACAAGATTACATATGGGAGAATATTAAACTTCCATAACATAATAAAATATATATATGTCCTTATTGTCATGATACATATATATAGGCTATAGAGTACATATACTTAGTTGGTTAGTATATGTGGCCCAAATTATCCACAACTTTATCCACAGGTTGTGGATTTTTTGTGTGGTCATGTGGGCAGATTTATTGCTTTACGATCAACATTATAAAATCCCTGAAAATGTCGACAAATCTATATAGAATTATATAGATCTATATATAAACATATAATGAATCTAGCATAATATACCCAGAATATGTCAGAATTTTCTCTACATTTTTATATGAAATCTATTGACAATGCGGGCAAAATATGCCATTTACGACAGCTATTGACAAATCCCTGAAAATATGCCAGCATGTCTATATATCTCCAGATCAAATTTGACATTACGTCTCATCATATGATATGGCTCAATTACACATATATCTATTTGTCGATAATACTATAACTAATCTAATAGTATCTATAGTAAATATTCTCCACTATGCTCCACTTTACTCCACATAAGAAGCCTTCTAAGGGGTATATGAGACATGTTTATGGGCGGGGGGATATAGATGATCCAGGGTAATTTAATCTAAATTGTACTGTGGCAGCAAGGCTGTACATCTGGTACAAAGCTGATAGGTTTGCCCTGTATATGGGCATTGCTCCAGAAAGTGTTCATCTATCTTATGATTGGTTATATAGCATATAAGTCTATTGATTAGATTGATCATATTCCATATCTTTCTGGATCCCGCAAAATTTCAGCTTCCAGATTATCTGGTATATTATGTCCAGATATTCTATGCTGTAGGATATGCATTAATAAAGTCTCATCATCATGTATATGTTCAGACTTAAATATAGTATCTTTATTTGGAGCTATGTTTAGAAAACATCCAGCACATTCAATATGTCCTTCTACGCTAGGGTATATGTATATATCGCTATCATAGAATCTACTATATGCCATTGGTTCCCGCCTCCATATCATCATCCATAGCACCACAAATAGTACATGTAACTTGACCATCAAGGTCTAATTGATAGTCGCACCCATACTTTGTACAGGTCATTTTAGCTCCTTCTCAATCGCACGGATGGTCTGACAGGGATATTGCAAACCATCACACTCAGAACAATTTGTACCCCATGCGCCATCAGGCAAAGTAATCTCTTGAGGCTTATGCAACCCCACTACTGCACAAATGGCTGACATGTACTCATCATAAGGATTGCCCTCTATTGCGTAGTCAATCTTTGCCACTAATTCATCGTGTGTCATTAATATCCGCCCAGACACTCGTTACGAGTGTGATATAGTCTGATCTTATTCATTGTCTTCTTATTAGGAGCATAAAGCTCTTCCCCACAACATGCAGCTTTTAGGCGCCATTCTTTGCCAAAAAAGTCATATGTCATACCCTTGAAGTTGGCATATTTATGCGCCACAAATGTAGCAAATGGATCAGGTATTTCCATATTATTTATCATATCTTTATTATAGTATATCTGACGGGTACCGTCAAGGGGTCTCTACCGCCGAACTTTTCGCACTAATTGCGATCTATATTATTTATTTCTAGGTATTAGAGTTTGAGGACCTTCTGTACCAAATAGGGACTTCTTTACAGGAACACAGTTAGGTACTTGTCTTCCGTTCTTGTCCTTCATTCCGACCTGCTTATATCCAGCCCAGCATGCCTTCTGCATGTTATCCCAGTTATCTTCTTCTTCGTTGTCTGAGACATAATTTTTTGAAATCTCTTCATCTGAAAGCTCTTCAGCCTTGTACATATTGTCATGGCCTTTGCACATTTCCATGTCGCATCCACCTGCTGCTTTACATTCCATGCACCCGTTACATTTACAACCCTTTGTATTATCCATCTCATCTTCTGGCTTAGGGTCTATTGACTTTACTAGATCATCTTCAATCTCAATTACCTCAGTAATTGGATTTACTACATCATCTAGGATATCTTTAATTTCTTCTACAAATTCATTTAATTCTACAGCCTTCTTCATGTTCTTCTCCCTTTGTGATATCTTGCGTGACCAAGAAAATCCTGCGTCCCCGCCCCATGCTAGCCACATAATCTTACCATTTGATGGGCTCTCTGCATTGTTCCAGTCTTTGCCTTGCTTGTCTACTTCATGGCGAGAGAAAAATGAATACATACGCTTAACTGTTGATAGACTTAAAGTCTCTCCATTTGCAAGTTGATTGGCTCTTGCCCAACCTACTGAAGTTCCAGCACCGTTTGCTTTGCCGTCTGCTTTTAATTTAAGTGCTCTACGTGCAGCAGCCTGCATTCCTGAAGTTGGCTTGTAACCTGTTTTTTCGCTCATAGACCTATTATATCATTTTTTGTTTTCATGATCCTTTTGATCTGATAACAGCAATCAGGGCATTCCCCTATATGAAGCCAATTACCTGATTCAAGGACTACTATCTCATTTAGCTTTCCCACTACATTTTTCTTGCATAAAATACAATAGGCGCTAACGGTTATAGTCATTCAAAGTCTACTTGGTTTTCAAACATATCTAATTGATCAACTTCTTTTTCTCTTGCCCATTGATCTTCCCATAAGCCCATTAAGGATGTGTTGCCAATATCATCAAAGTAATATCTTTTCTTAGATTGATTATATGTCCATCCATACCAAGTATCGCCTTCAGACCATGTAAGATTAGTTGGCTCTTCATTTTCCGCTTCTTTTATCAAACGTAGCAATTCATCATTATCTCTCACAACCGCCTGAATTGCCTCTCTGAGACGCTTAGGACGCATCAAGTATTTTTCTACTAAATCAGTTATCATTTTCTGGATCCTTTTCCCATGTAAGTTTCCCATCTTTATAGACAGGCCAATATCCTAATGAACGCCAATCCATTTTCATAATCTTAGGTTCTTTCATTATTTAATTATATAATATTTATACAGGTGAGTCAAGGGTTTCATCTATAGCATCATCTATTGTTCTTCCACCGTGTTCTGTTGAACAATTTCCGCATTTTTTACACATAATTATCCTTAAATAAATATAGCCCCAATTACGGGGCCATATCTAATATATAGTTAGACCTTTTTTGGTCTTGTCTTCTTTGGCTTTGGATCTAGTGATGTCTCTCTACGTATTCCATGGCTATTGATATCTATCTTCATTCTTGGCTTAATGCCTTGCTTTGGATATTTTCTTGTAGCGTCACGACTTGTTACCGCTCCAGAAGCAGATCCTGCTGCTGGTGGTGGAGTCATTCCAGTTCCATCATCTTTTTGAAAATTACTCATTGATGAATTGTCTTGTCTGCTCTGGTGTTGAAGTCATGCTAAGTGTTACGCCTGATTCACCATCTCTTGAAACATCAGTTACAACAACTGGAATAATTCCAGCTTCGCTACCAACTGCTCCACATCCACATTCAATACACATAATTACATAGTCACATTCATGTCATCAGAAGTGTCTGGACCTGAAAGTGGAAGTGATGCTGATGATCCTTCTTGATTCAATCCTGCATTTCCTTGTGAAGACATATCTTGTGCTGCAGGAAATGATCCTGTTGCTGGTGAATAATCACCCGATGCATTAATATCATTTGTTCCTGCTGGATTCCGATTTGCTGAGAAACCGTCCAAGTTAGTTCCGTCTGTCATTTTATTACTCCTATAGGTTATTTATTTAAGCGGGACTAGTATTCCGCTCATACATATATTATAGCATTTAGTTGATTAAGATCTATATTGTTGATGCCAGCATTCATCACAAATATCTATTATGGCTCCCGCTGGTTTTGCGGCTATTCTAGTGGATTTATTATTACATCCTGCTATTTCGCAAATCTCACCAAACATTACTTAGATC
>SESF01033121.1_pt1 | contig 18243 bp, 15 predicted proteins | sample 3171521 | NCBI WGS metagenome assembly SESF01 (sample SAMN10866945, study PRJNA518727) | freshwater metagenome | biome: subpolar coniferous forest; feature: holomictic lake; material: water; isolation source: holomictic Lake 227, 6 m and 8 m depth | place: Canada: near Kenora, Ontario | collected...
ATCGATGACAACACCGATCTCGTCCCCCCGCGTGACGGGGAGGGGTGGCATTCCGAGTTCGCCTCCGGAAAAGCGGCCGAGCGAATCGGCGAGCCGCCTGATGGGTGAGGCGATGCCGGCAGAGATCCGCCCAGCGAGGAGGGCGCCGCCCAGCAGCACAAGTGCCATCACGATAAAGGTTATGCGCTCGCTTCTGTCGAGGTCGGCGCGGAGTTCCTCGGAGCGTCCCCGGACATGCTCGAGGTAGTCGGTAAGCAAGCGCGAGTACTCTTCGCTGATATAGCCGCGGGTGCGGTTGAGTTCGGCAAGCCGCTTGTCGAGGAAGATCCGTTCCATCCCGCCCTCGACATCGCTTCGTATGGACTGGGCGAGTTCCGAAAAGCTCCGGTGCATGCTTGAGATGTCATAGAGGTAGTAGTGGAAATCGGCAGGGAGCTCTGAATCAAGATGGGAGGATGAAAGGGCGATGCCTGCTTCATGCTTCGAATACTCGGCGAGGAGGGTTCCTTCACGGGTGTAGGAGTACTTCGTGAACAGCTCGTAGGCCTCGTCCGTGGCTGCGATGAGGCCGCTGATCTCGGATTGCCTGGACTGCATCGCAGCGAGGTCCCGGTAGGCCGAACTGACAACGAGGAAAAGGATGGCCATGGGTACTGCGACGGCGACCAGGTAGCCGGAGAAGGCGAGGAAGAGACGGTGGCGGAGGGCTAGGCGGATCCACTTTCGCTGGGCTGTCACGGTTCGAGTATAGCACGGCATGAAACGGCGCGCGCAGAGGCTTGCTGCTGCCAGCCCGGGTAGCGGCGAAGCCCGGGAGCCATTTGATCACCTGAATCCCTTCGGATTGATGACTTCTGAAAAAGCTTGACACATGGATAATCACGGGGTATTCAGATAGTACCGGACAAAGTTCCGATGGATGGCAGGGAGTTTCTTGGGATATCTGAAGAGGGTCGAAAAAAAGGTCTTGTCTGCCTACGATCCAGGAAATATCTTTGTCTTCAAAAAGACCGGATTCCTTTTCCGTGTCAATGTGGCGATGGCACTGGTAGCCATAGTTGGCGCCTTCCTTCACTTTGACTTTGAACCGACTCGCCGCTACCTGCTTATCGGGGATGCGGTCGTGCTTATCGCCAATGTTGTCTCGATAGACTTTGTCGCGAAAGGACGCTCTGGTTTCGCTGGCGCGGTGACGGTCATAGGAATGCTCTTCGCCATCCTGCTCAACAATGTCATCGGCGATTATTTCAACCCTGGTGCGGCCGCCACTTCCAGACTTATGGAGACCCTCCTGCTTATGTTCATGGTGCCGCCCATTGTCACGAGCATCGCGGTCAAGCGCTCCCTCATCATGACTGCCACGATCCTGTCGATTTTCGTTTTTATCGCCCATTTCATGGTTCTGCGGCTCGTAGGTGGAATCAATATATCGCTTTCATTCCTTGTCTATATTCCCCTGCTACTGGTACTGGGAATTGTGAGCTTTTCAAACCTCAAGCTTGGCAACGAGGCTATTGCTTCGCTGATCAGGACGAAGGACCAGCTTTCAGAGTGGAATGCCAAACTGGAGAAGACAGTAGCCGAGCGCAGCAGCGAGCTGCGGATCAGCGAAGAGCGGCACCGCCTGCTCGCCGAGAACGCCAACGATGTCATCTGGACGATGTCGCTGGACGGGCATATCACCTATGTAAGTCCGTCCGTGGAGAGGATGCGAGGCTTCACCCCGGAAGAAGCCATGAAGCAGCCCTTGAATGAAATTCTTGCTCCCGACTCGCTGGCCCTTGCCGTGGGATATTTCGAGGAGCTCGCAGCAAGGCTCCAGGCAGGGCTGCCACCACAGCGGTTTCGCGCCGAGTATGAGTACTACTGCAAGCGCGGTTCCACCATCTGGACAGATGTCCAGGTAGTTCCGCATGTCGATAGCGAGGGTCGACTCGTCGAACTCCTGGGCGTGACGCGCGATATCAGCGAGCGCAAGCGTTCGGAGGATGCCATGCGGAGGTCGCTGCTTGAAAACCAGGCCTTGCTCCTCGAACTGCAGCACCGCGTCAAGAACAGCTTTAACATGATCTCGAGCATGATACATATCTCTTCGCGGGATGGCGGATCCGCCGAAACCACGGCCGTTCTCGAGCAGCTCGATTTTAGAGTTTTGTCCGTTGCGGAGCTGTATTCCCTTCTGTATTCGTCGGGTTCCTTCGCTGAGGTCCGGCTCGACGAATACTGCAGAAAGCTTGCGCTGGCCCTGCTCGGCCTGCGTTCCGAGATATCCCTGGTCACCGATATGGATGCAGTTGTCGTGAACGCAAATCAGGCTGCCCCCATTGGTCTCATCGTTACCGAACTGATCACCAACTCCCTCAAGTATGCCTTCCCCGGCGAAAGGAAGGGCAAAATCACCCTGTCGCTTCGCAATGACCCAGATAGCGTGATCCTGGAAATCCATGACGATGGGGTGGGCTTGCCCAAGGCATTTTCCACTCAAGACAAAGGCGGGATGGGCATCAAGCTGGTGATGGGACTGGCGCGACAGGTTGAGGGGAACTTTGCCATTGCCGGTGACGGTGGCGGAACCAGGTGTATCCTGACTCTACTTCATCCCGTTTTGCTTGAAACAGCTGCAATATAGTTTGTCCGTACCCTGGATATGGTCTGACAACCAGCTTTTCAAGAAATCCATCACTTCAAAAGGAATCATTTCCGAACCAGTCTCGAATTCCATTTCAAGGTTTACAACCTTGGATACCAATTTGTCATGCTCATTCTTATGTGCTGCAAAGGCAGGATAGCCAAAAGCTTTCATGCAGGACTCTTCCTTCCTGAAATGATTGCCTGTGTAATCGATCAACTCCTTGAAGATGTGAACCAAGGATTCTTTGGCTTGTCCGATTTTCATGGCCTCGTGCAGCTTGTTGACAAGATCGATTAGAATTTTGTGTTGCCCGTCAATTTCGCCTAACCCCACGCTTAGTGAATCGTTCCAGTTGATAAGTGCCATGACTTCCCCTCCTGCTCGGAAAAAGCCGTCCGTCCACCTGCCATGCAGCAACCTGGATAGAGTCGGCTAACACGCCGTTCCTTCACTTTCTGCCTTCCAGCAATGCTATCCCAAGATGTCTCTGTAGCGATTCCTGGAATGGCTGTATTCTCCATAGAATACATCTACCAATATTCCGAGCGCTGTAGAAAAAGACCCGTGCGCCCTTGCAAGATAGCGCGCCATGCTATCGAGCTGGAGTATCCTGTCCTGAGCAACCCGGGGCAGTTTATGACTCATTTCTTCTTTCGAAGCACAACCAATATTCCTAACAAGTACGCTATGCATAGTATGATCTGGGCTATCGAATTCATGGGCTGTGCCGCTCACTTTGCCTGATTCCAGGGCGGATTCCTGATCTTTGACAATTGAGAATTCATTGCTGGCTTCATGGATGGTCCGGTTGAGAATCCTGCTTTCACGGAGTTTCACTTCGTCCCATTTCTTGCCTGAATCGCCTTCGAAATGCTCGAGGGCGATGGAAAGGATCCTCGCCACTTCTTCAAGCAGGGCGATCTCAACTTCATGCAAAATGCAGGACTGTCCTGACACAAGGCTAAGGGTGCCGAATAGTCTGCCTCCTTTGCACAGCGCAAAGGATGCGCAGGAGCGCGAGCCAGAACTACCGAGGCCTGTTTCGATGAAATTGCTGCATATTCCTTCCCAACAATTATAGGTGACAAGGGCCCTGCCTTCGTGCACAACCCTGTCGGTATTGCATAGGCAGGACTGGAGGTCATCAGCGCAAAGGTTGTCCGGGATTCTTGTTGTTCCGGCCCGGCTGTAACTTGCGACGGTCGAGATGTTCCCGGTTTTCGCATCGATCATGCCAATCCACGCGACATCGATGGCAGCTTGCTCCACGGACAGGCGGCAGACTTCCGCAAGAAGGCTCTCCCTGGAATCGGAGTGGATGATTGCTTGATTCACGTTGCCAAGGAGGTCAAGAAAGCAGCTGCGACGCTGCTCTTCCCTGGCCCTGCTATCACCAGGCTTGTCTTGCAGTGAGGGAAATATCATTTTGATGAGGCCAGGGAAAAACGACGTCCAAAAGACGCGCGAGAGGAGCAATCTCGACACAATTGTTCCCTGTCTTCTGCGAGGCTGAGGCTGACAGGCCATCCGGAAAGGGGAATTGAGGTTTTCAGGAATCGCGAAGGATGTTCCATCAATGCTTTTGGACTGCCCGAAATATAGTAATCACCGCTTTCATCGACCAAAGCCATAACTCTCTCAGACGGGGAAAGAATTTCGGCATAACGCCCCTGTGATTCGAAACCGGAAAACACGATCGCACAATACCGCATGGGGAAATCTCGTCGAAGCACCTTGACGAGGACCAAGGCCTTTCCTGACTCGGTCGGAGCATCCAGGATCTTGCAGGCTGAGTCCTTGCCATTCCGAAGCTGGTACAGAAGCCCGTCACCAAGCGCGAGGACAGGAGCCACCCGAGGAAAGGCCGAGTCTATGAGTCTGCCATTTTCGTCAAGCAGATATGCGTTTTGCACCCAGCGAATCTGGAAGGCAATCGCGGTCAGCTTCGTTTTTTCCTGCCCGGTGACCCATTCAGGAACAAAGTCGCTCTTTGCCTTCTCGAGCGTGGCATTGGCGATTCCGAGAGCTGTATCCAGCGAGTCAACGGTCTCGGAGGCATCAGAGGACAATGCGTCCATGGCTGCCTTCAATGTGACATTTCGCTGCTGGACGAAAAGGGCGATTGCCAGCGCCGCAGAGGCTATCAGCAAGACAGAAACGAACGAGAAAATGAAAGACTGGCTATGCACTACCTTCACTCTAGGGACTGTGTCTTTCATTCTGCTCGCTGTCACGAGATTTCCGATCTCATGAATGCTGCCAGAACCGCGTATGAAGCCTTGATTCGCATTCCCCTCTCCATTCATTGAATGTGGCAAAACATCGAGGGGCGACACTAGCACATCCAGACGCTTTTCACACTGACACTTCCTTACATCGAGTGATACGTGGACATCGGGAATGGGCCCTGGCGAAACAAGGATCCCTACGATTGCAGAATAATGCCGACAAAATCTGTCGTGTGATCTCCCGGCAATTGTTGGAAATAGTCAGCTTGGCTGGATCGCGCGACGCAACTTCTCACCTATTGCCTGTACCCGGAAAGTCAAGCTTGCCAATTTCAGGAAAGCGATGTAAAGTCAGCCTGAAGAAGATGAGCCTCAAAAAACCAAGCGATTCCCACGACAGATCATCGAACGATTCCGTCGCAAGCGGGAGTGGATCCAGCGCACTGGCGTCCAAGGTTCGGGTCATATTTGTCGAGGACGAGGAATACCTCAGAGATGTGCTCGTCGCGATCCATACCCGTTTCGGCCATGAGGTACGAGGGGCCGCCGACGGTGAGGCACTGGACTCTCTGCTCCACGACTATATACCGGACGTCGTCGTCCTTGATCTCAACCTGCCAGGGGAGGACGGCATTTCGATCTCACGGCGCCTACGATCAACCCTCAATTGCGGAATCATCATGACGAGTGGCAGAGGCAAACTGAAAGACCGGCTGGATGGTTTTGAATCCGGAGCCGATCTCTATTTTGTCAAACCGATCGAGCCGGTGGAACTCAACGCCGCCATAGAAAACCTTGCTCGAAGAATCAGACCGGCTTCTCCTGCGATCAAGCCGGAATGGTACTTCGACCAACTGCTTTCCACGCTCACAAGCCCAAGGGGCGTCGGGATCGATCTTACCGGCCAGGAAAGCTTATTGATGGAATTATTTGTCGCATCGCCTGGGCATATCGTCCATCGCCCGGCGATATTCGCCGCTCTGGAGCATCCGGACGATGCGTATGCAGGGAAAAAGGTCGAAACCCTGGTCAGCCGCTTGCGGGCAAAGGCCAGACGGCTCGATCCCCTTTCGGAATTGCCGATCCGCGCCCGCCACTCCCAGGGCTACGCCTTCCTGGCAGCCTTGAATGATTGAGCGTGTCCTCCCTGAAGCGAAGACTCTCGAATCCCTGGAAAAAATCCTTGCCGAGCTGCAGGTCCACCAGATAGAGCTCGAAGCGCGCAACGATGAGCTCCGCCGCTCGCAGGAGGAACTCGAACTGGCCCAGGTTAGACACCAGGTCCTGTACGACATGGCGCCCGTTGCGTGCCTGACCGTTGGAAAGGATGGGCTCGTCCAGCGGGCGAACCTGATGGCCGCATCCTTGCTGGGCCTTTCCCCGGCATCCCTTCTTTGTCATCCCTTGCGGAATTTCATCTTCGAGGAAGATCAGGACTCCTGGCATTCCTGTTGCGTGAAACTTCAGGATGCGATGGAACCAACTAAGCTTTCAATCCGTCTGGTCCGGGCTGATGGGTCGACCCTCTGGAGCTTCTGGCAAATCCAGCCGGGCGAGCATGGCAACTTGCTGATTGCCCTGACCGATATCAGCGAGCAGAAGCGACGCGAGGCTCTTGCGGATGCGAGATTGCGGCTTTTTGGGCATATGGCTTCGCAATCGCTTTCCGAGATCCTGCGTTCCACGATCGACGAAGCCGAGGCACTTTCTGGCAGTCGCCTGGGCTTTCTGGTCGTCATTGAAGCAGACCGAAGTCTTTCCTTTCAATCCTGGTCTAGCAATGCGCTTCGGGCGCATTTCACGATCAAGGATCCGCACAGGGATTCCCCCCTGGCCGATGCCTGGTCCGACTGCATCAACCTGGGCAGGGCAGTAATCCACAACGATTTTTCCTCACTGGCCGCTCACATGGGATTGCCCCAGGAGCATCAGCACATAACGCGTGCGCTGGTCGTTCCGGTGATCCGCGAGAGCAGGACTGTGGCTCTTTTCGCCGTGGGCAACAAGCCTTCGGAATATGACGAACGGGATGTAAAAGCGGTTTCGGCCATAGCCGACCTGGCCTGGGACATGGTAATCAGCAAGAAAAACGAGGAAGCCCTGCTGCAAACCCAGAAGATGGAGGCCGTTGGCGAGCTGGCAGGAGGCCTGGCCCACGATTTCAACAATATGCTCAGTATTATCAACGGATATTGTACCCTCCTCCAGATGAGTCCTTGCCAGGACGATCATCAGCAGGAATATGTCGAAAGGATACTTGTCACTTCCCAACGTGCGGCGGAGCTGACTGAGTCCATCCTTGCCTTCAGCAGGGAGCGGAGCATCACTCTCCGAAGCCAGGACCTGAATCTCATAGTCTCGGGCACCGAGGCGATGGCCAGGCGGATCGTCAGCGAGAATATTGGCTTGAGGACTGTTTTGCACGATGGTCCAGTGTTCGCGCGCGTAGATGGCGGGCAGATCATGCAACTCATCCTGAGCCTGGTCACCAATGCGCGGGATGCAATGCCGGCAAGGGGAGAGCTTGCCATTGCAACGGACCGTATACGCATGGATTCAGCCTTCATCTCGCGGCACGGTTTCGGCCTGGACGGACCCTATGGGGTCATTTCCGTTTCCGATACAGGCACCGGGATGGATGAAGAAACCTCCAGGAAGATTTTCGAACCTTTCTTTACCACGAAAGGCGCTAGCCAGGGAACTGGCCTGGGCCTGTCCATTCTCTATGGGATAGTCAAACAGCACCATGGTTTTGTCGATGTCGAGAGCGAACCAGAAAAGGGAAGCACTATTTGTATCTACTTGCCGGAGGTCGAGGCGGAGGAAAGCCCGCCAACCGGCGAAAGTGTTGAACTGGCGAAGTCCTCATGCGGGTACGAGACGATCCTCATCGCAGAGGATGATGTTTTTTTCGGGGAATCCCTGCGACTTTTGCTGATGGAGAAGGGATATAGCGTGATTCTCGCACGGGATGGGGTTGAAGCAGTGGAACTCTTTGCCGCGAGCCCGGATCGCATAGGTCTCGTCATCATGGATTCGATCATGCCGCGGATGAACGGTGTTGACGCATTCAGGGAGATTCAGCGGCTGGAGCCCGGGGTCAGAACTTTGTTCTCAAGCGGCAATGACTACAATCCTGAAGCAAGCCATGCCTACGGGCAAGTCGTCGATTTCATGCCCAAGCCTATCCGGCCCGCGCTGCTCCTGAAAAAGATCAGGGAGATGCTGGACCAGTAATCGCGCATGGATGCGAAGGGTCTGCGCTCTGGCTTCGCCAGTCATGCGGAGGCTGCCAGGATCCGTGGAGAAGGAAGCTGCAAGGAGTACCGGCGCCTCCAGCGCCCGCTTCAGCAGGGAGGCTTCTCCCCTGAGGGTCGCCTGCTCCCGAGCGGCGAGGTCCTCGGTATGGATGCGGATATCCGGATGGGCGTCCCCGATCCCGGCGAGGATATGCAACAAGGGGACGTCACAGGCGGGTTTGGGAACAATTGTGTCAAGTTCCATGATCAGCGTCGCGTCTTCGATGAGGTCGCGCAGGCGGGCGCTCGAGTCCAGGAACACCTCCTTGTAGAGGGTGCGTTCCGCGGAAGGTGGACAGAGGTCGATCAGGAGCGCGCCGATGCCCGGTAGACCGTTTGCGGGCGTACGTAGCCCGTGTGAGATCATCCCGAGAAACTCAAGGTTGGCGACGCTGTCGTCCACGACGAGGATGCCGGGAAGGTGCTGCGAAGGGAGGGCTGTAGCTGTCATGGCGATGCTTGCCCCTCAAGCAGCCGGATCAGCTCCGGCGGGCGGGCTGCAACATCCTGCGATTGTATTAACTGGTCGAAGATGTAGCTGACAGCTGTCAGAACCCTGACTTTCTCGAACAAGTCGCTCTGCCGGAAGGGTTTCGCCATGAAGTCGCCGGCTCCCGCCTCCAGGGCGCAGCCAGGGATCTCAGCCGTCGATTGGGTGCCAAGCATGATGACCTTGACCTGCTCGCCTCCCGGCAGCTGACGGAGCTGGCTGTTTGCTTCGTCCCCGTAGATGCCGGGCATTGAAGCCGGCGATTTCCGGCATTTCGACGAGAAAGGGTCGGCTCTCTTCGGAATCCTCCTCGACCAGGACACGGCAGGGAGCCTGGCCGCCGCTGCCGGGGAGAGGCTTCGATGTCTTTTCCCATCAATTGCGAAAATCCGAGGATCGCGTTCAGTGGCGACCCTGCCGAGCCGGCGTCAGGTCCGGTCAGTCACAGGAGTCTTTTCCAGCAGGGATTGTGATACCCCTACTGACGAGTACTATCGAAGCAGGCGCCCAAGTTCGTCTTCTGCTTCCTGGAGGGCCTCAAGCGCTGTCATCGCGCCCTCTGCTGCCCTGTGGACGGCACGTCCCAGGATTTTCTCGTACTCCCGCTCGGAAATTACCTGTCCTTGAGCTGTTCGCGGCACGATGCGCTGCCGGCTGAGCGGGAAGCTTTCGAGGGCCTTTGGCAACCAGGGATACACGGTCAGGAGTTCCGAACTTCTGTAGAGATTGACGGAACTCGTCGCTCCACCGAGGAGGGTATGCGGGATAGCCAGTTCCTCGCAGGTGATCCATCTGATGAATTCGAAAGCCGCTTCCTTCATGTCGCTGCCAGAATCGATACCGAGCGACCAGCCGCCCTGGACCGGGGTCTGCCCAGGTACGATTTCGCAGCCAACCCTGCCTACTACTGAGGATTTTGCCCTATTCGTGAGGTTCGTGGCATGAGCCATATAGAGGATCATCATGGCTGTTTCGCCTTTGGAAAACTGGAGCAGCTGTTCATCCCAGGAGTTGTCCACGGAACCCGGGGGCGCATATCTGAAGCTCTCGACATAGTTTTCGAGTGCCCGAACGGAACCGTAGCTGCTCAGGCCCTCGGCAATTCCCGACCCTTCCTCATAGCTCCACTTCCTGGGCAGGTACTCATTCACGGCTGCCGAGAAATCGGAAGCGCCGAGAGTCGTGCCCCAGGCGACCGGTGAGTCCGGGTTGATGGACCGTGTGAAAAAGCGTGCGATTACGTTGAACTCCTTCCACGTCCGTGGTGTGGCAAGTCCGATTCCGTAGCGTTGGTGAAAGCGACGCTTGGTCGTTGAATCCTCGAACAGGTCTTTCCGGTAGAACAGAAGCTGGGAACCGAACACGTAGGGTAGCGCCCATATCGAGCCGTTCCTCCTTCCCCATGTGTCGAGAACGCCGGGAACAAAATGGCTGATGGCCCGCGGGTCTCCGCCGATGCGGCGGTCCAGGTTCTCGAGACGACCCGCCTCGACAAGTTCGCCGAGCCAGGGAATGTCGATCTGGACCACGTCATAGCCACCCTCCGATATCGCACCGTAGATGTTTTCGTAATTATAAGCATCAATTTCGGTCTCCATGGATGTCCGTCTCGCGAAATCCCCGAGAAGGAGATAGGTTGCTTCGAGGGCCGAGCCCTCGAGCATTGCAACCCTGAGGGGCCTTTTGGCCTTTCCCGGCTCCGCGCGAACCATGAGGGAGGAGGAGTAGACTGTGAAGGGTGCTTGGGATTCTGCCTTCCCGGGCACTTCGACCCTCGAACCAGAGGATATTTCCGCGTTGGGGATTTGTATCCTCCTGGGCTCGAAGAAATCCGGACTGTCTATCGCCTCCAGGATAAGGGTGGCGGCTGTTTCCCCGAGGCGGAACGCCCGCCGCGGAATCCTGACAATCCCCGGCCAGGCCTTCGAGGTCCATGATTCCTCTCCGAGGGTTGCCAGTCTGAGGTTCCATCCATGGTAGTGGCTCGATAGGTGCATTGCCTCGATGACCCCCTCCAGCATGGGGCTCGAGGTCGCGATGATGGCATCGGGCAGGTTTGAGGATTGCATAAGGCGCATCGCTGCACCGAAGGAGTTTTCCTTGTCGAACTCGGTCCTGTTCACGAAGCTGGGTTCTGCAGCCAGGCCTGCCGTTTCCAATGCGTCCAGGTACCCATCTACGCAATCGGATTCGCTCGAGTAGCCCTCCGGCCCGGCGAAGATGGCGATGCTCCTGCATCCTTCGGATACGAGCATCCCTACCAGATCCCTCACCGAGTCCCGGTTCTGATAGCCGACGAAACTTGAATTGCACTGGGAGGGCAGCCGCTCGAGGAATATGATTTTCGCGCCCGACCTCGCGATTTGCTCGGCAAGTTCCTGCGAGCCTGGTCGGCAGGTTGCGATGATGATGCCGTCATCCCGCTGGCTCCGGAGCAGGTCCAATATGGCCCGCTCCTTGTCAGGGACTTCCGAGGTTGTATACAGGCCAATCAGGCAACCTGCGGCGGAAAGCACCCGCTCTATGCCGGCGTAGGCCATTGCGAAGCATGGATCGCCAACGGTTGGCAACACGACAGTCACATGGCGTGTGACGTTCTTCTTGATGTTGCGGGCTGCGGCGTCGGGCGAATAATCGAGTTGCCTGATCGCGGCCATGACCCGCTCGATCTTCTCTTCGCTGACCCCGGCGGCGCCGTTGATGACGTTCGAGACAGTTCCACGCGATACAGCGGCAAGCCTCGCGACGTCGTTTATTGTTGACTTGCCCGTTTGCTTCCCCCTCTTCGAGCGTTTGACCAGGAAACATCACGCGGGATGAGCCGCGGGACATCATAGGTGCGGATCCCGCCGGATTCAATATCCCCGGCACCGTCGGGATCGCCTATCCTGTCAGTTCCTGCGGCTGACTGGATATATTCCGTATTCCTCCAGGGTTTCGAACATGGCCACGATGTTCTCCGGCGGCACGTCGTTCTGGATGTTATGGACTGTATTGAAGATGAAGCCTCCACCAGGAGCAAGAATCTCGATCTGCCGCCTTACGTCATCCCTGACCTCCGCAGGTCCGCGCCTCGGAAGTACGTCCTGGGTATCCACACCCCCGCCCCAGAAGACCAGGTCCTTGCCGAAGTCCCTTTTCAGGGATACTGCATCCATGTCCTTGGCGTTGAACTGAACCGGATTGAGGATATCGACGCCCGTCTCGACGAGATCCCCCAGCACATCGTGGAAACTGCCGCAGGAGTGGTAGAACACCTTCGCGTCGCCCCGGCCATGGATATACGAAAAGAGCTTCCGGTGCCGGGGCTTCATGATGCGCCTGTAAGTATCCGGAGATACCAGCATCGCGTTCTGGCTGCCGAGGTCATCGGCTTCCTGTGCGACATCGACGAGATCGCCCAACTCGTCAAAGACGCGCTTCCAGTATTCGAGCTTGATGTCGAGGAACCTGTCAAGGTAGGAGGCGGCCAGTTCCTCGTCGATGGCAAGGTCGCAATAGAAGTCTTCGTAACCCCGGAGCCAGCCTCCGAGCTCAAAGATGCCTGCGCCGATGCTGGATACCACCACAGCCTGGCCTGCAGCCCGGATGGCTTGGGCCTTCCGGCGCATGTCCTTGTATCGCTGCCCGTCGGAAGGATCGGGCATCGGCAGATCCCTGACGGTCGCAGCCGTCGTTCCGGCTCCGCCCAAGGGATGTCCGGTCATGTCGAAATAGTGCCCTCCGATCTTCGGCATTCCCCAGGTCAGGCCCCATTCATCAACGAAGCGGAAGCGTTCCTCCCCCTCCTCGATCCTGAGTTTCCACCCCGATCCAGGGTCTGGCGCAACATTGCGCACATCGACCCCGAAATGCTGAAGGAAGCTTTCGCTCGGAGAGACAAGCTGCTGGATCACATCGAAGAGCGGACGCTCGGATTCCGTCATTTTGAGATGATCAAGCAGGCGTTCATATGCCTTCTTGGCGATTCCAGTCACGGGCGTAGCTCCGATGTCCAGAGGAACCCGGTCCGGTTCCCGGTGCGCCAGGCTCGTGAGCACTCGTTCACGCGAAGTCATCTGGGATTTCCGCCTTTCATGGAGCTTGGTGCGTTTCCGAGGGCCGGATTCTTCCCCAGGATCAGGGATTCTATCTCGTCCATCGTCGTTTCGCTTTTTATAAGGTCGCCGACAATCTGTCCGAGCCTGAGCACGACTATCCTGTCAGCCACCTGGTAGATATGGTGCACGTTATGAGTTATGAAGATCGTTGAATGTCCCGCCGCCTTGGCGGACACCACGAAATCGAGGACGCTGTTCGACTCTTCGACTCCGAGGTGGTTCGTGGGCTCATCGAGGATGATGAGGTCCTTCTGGAAGTACATCGCCCTGGCTATGGCTATCGATTGCTTTTCCCCGCCTGACATCGAACCTATCGGCGAGCGCAGGTCGATTTTCTTGATGCCGATCAGGGACATGAGTTCAGTTGCTTCCTTTCGCATCTTGGCCTTGTCGAGGAAGGCGAAGGGGCCGATGCGCCGCACGGGCTCCCTGCCGAGGAAAAGGTTGCGGGTAACGTCGATCTCGTCGACAAGGGAAGAGTCCTGGTAGATGCTTTCCATGCCCAGCTCGATCGCGTCGATGGGCTTGCGGATGGACACCTCTTTTCCCTTCCAGAATATGCGGGCTCCCTCGTCAGGTCGCACCGCGCCGACGAGAATCTTGATCAAGGTCGATTTTCCCGCGCCGTTGTCGCCTACAAGGCCGACTATCTCACGCTCTCCCACGACGAACTCAAGCCCCTTCAGGACCAGCGTCGCGCCGTAGGTCTTGCGGATGTTCTCCATACGAACCAATGGGGTGACAGGGGTCATTCTCCCCTCGCTTTCTTCTCCAGGATGGAGTGGACCGCCATCATCGCGAGGATGATCGCCCCGACAAAGATGTTGTACGCCATGCCCGGCACTCCCATGACGATGATACCGTTCCTCATGGCTCTGAGCAGCATGACTCCTATGACGGTACCGACCAGGGTTCCGGAACCTCCCCGCAGCGAGGTACCGCCGATGACGACCATGGCAATGACCTCGAGTTCATAGCCCTGTCCCGCGATCGGATAGACGGAGGATATGCGGAAGGCGTCTATCGTTCCGGCGAACGATGCCATGAGGGCCGAAAGGATGAAGAGCCCGATCTTGAGGCGATCGGTATCGATGCCGCGGGCCTTGGCGGCCCTGGCGTTTCCGCCGGTCGCAAAAATCCAGTTGCCGACGCGCATGTTCTTCAAGACGACGATCATGATCGCCAGGATGATGATGAACCAGGGCAACGAGGCGAATATCTCGAAGTCCCCGAACTTGACGGAGCCCGAGAGAAGAGGGCGGAGTATCGAATCGGTGTTCCAGCTTGCCTGCGGGAAGCCATTGGTGATCACGAGGCTGGCGCCACGCACGATCAGCATCATCCCGATGGTCGTCAGGAAGGAGGAAATTCCGACTTTGGTAACAAGGAGGCCGTTCGCGAGTCCGAGAAGGCCGCAGACGACGAGGGTGAGGAGAAATCCGGGTACAAGGGGAACGCCGAGCTTGTTATGGAGCGTGAACATCAGCACCGGGCAGAAGGCGAAGAAGGATCCGACGGACAGGTCGAACTCGCCGGCGATGAGGAGAAATGTCATCGCGAGGGCCATCAATCCGAGCTCGGGGAAATAGGCGAAGAAATTCGACAGGTTCATCGGCGACAGGAAGGCCGAGTTGGCGAACTGGAACATGATAGACAGTGCTACGAGTATGGTCAGGGGCCAGAGTTCCTTGGTCCTCCGGAAAGTCGAGAGAGCGCCGGTCATGCTCGGCATGGTTGAAGCCTCCTGTGGGTTTTCGCGATGGTCATGTGCCTTTCCAGTATTCCCGGAGATTGTAGAACTCGCTGAACATGGCCTCCGCAGTTGCGTCGGTCGCGCCGATGGCCTCTGAATCTCCATAATTGAACACAATCAGACCGCCTTGGGGAGTCGACCAGCTTTCGACGAGTTCCCTTGCCTCTGCCCGCACTTCGCAGATATCCCCCCGGGGAAGCGTCGCCTGGATGTCGACAGTAGTGAGAAAACAGATCTTGCCCGCGTAGGCCTTGCCCAGTTCCCTTATGCCGTAGGTCCTCGGTTGCTGCATGTTCAGCACATCGACGCCGCTTTCGATGAACAAGGGCACGAAGTCGTTGACTTTGCCACAACTATGCAGGAGCACGTGCCATCCGTGGCCATGTATCGAGTCGAAGAGCATCCGATAGCGGGCGAGGAAGAATTCCCTGAACATATCCTCTGATACGAAGGTATTGTTCTGCGTTCCCCAGTCATCGGTAAGGAAGATTCCATCAATCCTGTCACCGAACCTGCGCGCGGCCTCATCGAAATGCTCGATCTTGTAGGAGAGGATCAAATCAAGGAGTCCGTGGATCCTTTCTGGCTCAAGATAGAAGTCTTCCAAGGTGCGGGCGAAACCATGGAGCATGTGAAGCCGCTCGAACAGATTGAAGTGGCTCGTCACGACGGCATATTGATCACCGGAACCCTTGAGCTCATCCTCGAGCCGTGCGAAATAGAAGGGATTCCGGGGATTCGGTGGAGCGAAGGACTTCAGCTTGTCCCACCCCTCCAAGGGGTGTCCCACTACCTGGCCCATGTTTTTCGCCTCGGTCTTCCTCCATTGGCAGCCCCAATCGTCCATTGCTGGATTGTCGAAGAACCAGCCACTTTCCTGTCGGTCCATTTCCCAGCAGTCGTGGACGTCATTCGGGAACCCGCGGATGAGGGCTGACATCCTGTCGCCCCAGGCTGTTCCGAGAAAAAAAGGCAGGCGTGGGGGACTGTCGAATTCGATAGCCCTACGGACTATTTCTTTTCCCTGCACGTTTCCCCCTCCCTTCGCCCGCTTCGCTGCGGTGCCCTTTTTCAAAACGGGCACCGCCTTTCAGAGTTCTATTTCTTGGCCATCAGCTTGATGTAGGAGTCGACATTGCTTTTGTCGTACATGGCGAGGGTCGTGATGTCATAACCGAGGAGCGTGCCCTTCTTGGCCATATAGAGCTCGACGATGGACATGAATCCCTGGGAATCCGGGTACTGCCAGGTTCCGGCAAGGACGTAGCCTTCCTTGGTCGCCTGGGCGGTTTCGATCGAATTGCCCCAGCCGACGACGGGAATCTTTCCGGGCTTCCAGTTCACCGAGGACCATACGCGCTTGACGTTGCCCATTACCATGTCGCCGAGGCCGATCATTGCAGTGATTTCGTTGCCATGGGCGGTGAGGTAGTCAGCCATGTTCTGGATCGAGCCTGAGGGATCCTGACCGGCGTTGAAGACATCGTACTTGATGCCGAGGGGATCGAAGATGGATCCGATGCCGGCGGTTTCGTCAGTCTGGTACTGGGCGCCGGGCGCCTCGACGGGGAGCCAGACTCTGTCGCCCTTCTTCACCAGCTTGTTGTCGACGAGGTACTGCGCCCACTGGACGCCGGCCTGATAGAGGTTCGCCCCTATGTAGGCGAGCCTTCCCGAAGCCTTGTCGTCGGAGTTGAAAATCACGAAGGGTATGCCCTTGGACTTCGCGAGATCGACGAGGGGCTTCAGGGCTCCTGGGGTCGGCGAGGTCGTGGCGATGCCGTCGGCCTTGGCTGCGATGGCAGCCTTGATGGCTTCAACCTGCGAGGCCAGGTCGTTGTGATGGAAGCTCGACTTGACATTGACATTGAGGGCAACACCGGCAGCAGTCGCACCACCTACCGCATAGACCCAGATGGGGTCCCCTTCGGACCCATGCGATACCCAGTAAAAATTCATCTTTGCCTGAGCCGTGGCTGCAAAGCCAAGGCACAGCATAACGAGCAAGGCCAATCCTGTCGCTTTCTTCATCCTCTACCTCCTGGAAATACTTTCCGTGACGGACTGCCCAAATTGCAACTTCAGGGCCGAGCTCGTGGCCAATGGCTGATTTTGGACCGTTCCAATTAACGGGTGGCAGAGTATTCACCTGCTTTTGTGTACTTGTCAAACGTTTTTTCTGCACTACAAGGTTAATTAGAAATCACAGACCCTCAGGAACCTGAACCTCTAATTATTTCCTGCAGTTCAACGGCCCGTCGTTCACGGATTGAACGATAACAAGCCTCTACTGCTGCGATGGTTATGAGGTTGTCTTCACCGCTGATTTCGGGCACAGTGCCGTTTTCGACAGCGCAGAGCAATTGGGCCATCGTGCCGACAAATGCGTCGGGAAACCAGACCTTGTCCCAGCGGGGCATGTGCCACTGACCCCCATCGCTCCGCATGGTGAAATCTATCGTACTGGGTGTAGGAGCAGGATATCCGGGCCAGCCGATGCTGCCCCGGGCCATTCCTTCGGTACCTTCCACGCGCCATTTTATATAGATATCTTTTTCCGTGCCCGGTCCTGGCCAGGCCCAGACATCATCGAGGCTCATGGCACGGAGGCCCTTCGAGTATTCGAAGATGTAGGCTACGATGCCGTCACTGTGCCTGAATGTTGTCCTGGGGTCGGTCCTTGCGCTGGCGATCACACGCTGCGGATCTCCGAACAGGTACCTGAAGGCATCGATGTGATGGATGCTCATGTTGAGGAGGGTCAGCCGGTCATAGGCCTCAAGATAGGGTTGCCAATGGGGTATGGCTCGCATGTCGATAGTCGCCAGTACTGGTTCTCCGAGATATCCCCGGTTGAGCAGCGTCTTGAGTGCCCTGATCGACTGGTCGTAGCGCATGTTGGAATTGACCCCGAGTTTTATGCCCGCATCCGCGCAAAGCTGGACGATTTTTACTGCATCGCTGTAGTTCAAGGCGATGGGTTTCTGGACGAGAATGCCCTTGATGTGCTTCTGCCTGACCGCAGCGCTGACAATCTCGAGTTGTTGGTCGGGGGGAAAGGCGATATCCAGGATCTCGACTTCAGGATCCATGATGAGTTCGCGCCAGCCTGCAAATACTTTTGGGATCTCCCGGAGCTTCGCGACCTCTTCGGCCCTGGCCCGGGTTCTCGAAGCTATGGCCACGGGTCTGAACCCGGCACTCCGATATGCGACGAGATGGCAATCCCTCATTATGAAGCCGGCACCGATGCAACCAATGCCCCTGTCCTTGTTCGCTGGCAGGGCAGCATCAATGTTCAAATCGAGGTCGAGCTCAGGAATTGCCATAGTTCCCCCTGTCAATTCGGTCACGGGACGGTTCCCGACGACAAAGGAGCAGTATGTTCCCGCAGATCCGGGACAGCAAGGCCGCGAGTGCGGGAAAACCTGTGGCCGGAATTCAATGTTTGCATTATTGATACGAGGTTTCAGGCTGTGACCGGGCGCGCAGTGTGCCCGGTCGGCCTACATCAAAGCTTTTTCAGGAACCAGTTCGTTGTCACATCCATGAGTTCGTTGAACTTGGCCAGGTCTCCGGTAAAGATGCGGAAGGTGTGGTCGGCTCCCTGGATGAGCTGTTTGGCCTTGTCCTTGCCGCCTGCGGAGCCGACGATCAGGTCAAGGTCGGTCAAGGGAACGTCGGTATCGTCGGTTCCTGCGAGGGCAAGCACCGAACCCTTGAAATTGGCGAGTTCCTTCG
>SESF01007546.1_pt1 | contig 18206 bp, 20 predicted proteins | sample 3171521 | NCBI WGS metagenome assembly SESF01 (sample SAMN10866945, study PRJNA518727) | freshwater metagenome | biome: subpolar coniferous forest; feature: holomictic lake; material: water; isolation source: holomictic Lake 227, 6 m and 8 m depth | place: Canada: near Kenora, Ontario | collected...
GATAACTATAATCTGCAAAGGGAAATAGATACTATAAGAGAAGATTGTCTAAGACCCACAAGGAGATGGGGAAGAAATACACAAATTTGGATAGGCTGTCTATTAATAATCATGTCTTGGGCTTTATTTTGTTATATCCACCAACTTAGAAATGGATTAGGAGTTACTGCCATGAGAAATTATGTATCCTGGGGATTATATATTTCTACTTTCGTATTTTTTATCGGGATCAGTCACTCTGGCACCTTAGTATCAGCAATTCTGCGTATTACTAAACAAGAATGGAGAAGGCCAATTACAAGGTCTGCAGAACTATTAACTTTTGTATCACTGCTATTTGGTGGCATCATGCCAATTATAGATCTAGGTAGACCTGATCGTATTGCCAACTTAGTCATTTTCGGAAGGGTACAATCGCCTCTCATGTGGGATATCATATCTATCTGTACCTATTTCTGTGGCAGCACCATGTTTTTATTTCTCCCAATGATTCCTGATATGGCACTATGTAGAGACAGATCGATTGTTGCTAATACAAGGTTTGAAAAGTTTAAAAAATGGTTGTATACCAAAATGGCATTAGGGTGGACAGGTACTAAATCTCAATGGCACCGGTTAGAAAATACTATGAACATCATGACAATCGTGATTATTCCAGTAGCAGTTTCAGTGCATACTGTTGTTAGTTACATTTTTGCAATGACCTTAAGGCCCGGCTGGAATAGTACCGTATTTGGTCCATATTTTGTAGCAGGAGCACTTTATTCAGGTTCAGCTGGGGTTATTCTTGGAATGGCTGCATTTAGGAAGTTGTATCATTTAGAAAAATATATTACTCTTAAACATTTCGATTTAATGGGTCGACTTGTTTTAGCGCTAACCCTTATTTATGCCTATTTAAATTTAAATGAGTATTGGATTCCGGCATATAAAATGGCAACAGGAGAAGGACATTTATTGAAAGATTTATTTTATGGTGATTATTCGAAAATATTCTGGTCACTTCAATTCGGTAGCGTGTTATTACCAATCGCTATTATGTCTTTCCCTAAAGGTCGCACCCCTTTATTACTGAATATTACCTGCGTTATAATAGTAATTGGCGCTTGGATTAAAAGATACATCATTGTTGTTCCAACACTTTTGCATCCATTCATGCCTATTCAAGAAGTGCCAAATGATTGGTCGCATTATTTTCCTAATTGGGTAGAGTTTTCAATCACAGCTGGATGTTTGGCAGGAATATTTCTGGTCATTACACTTTTTGCAAAAATGTTTCCAATGATGGCAGTCTGGGAAGTGGAAGAAGGTGTTCAAATTGAACACGATAGATTAGTCGCTGTAGCAATAAGGGAAAAAAGGGAAGCGGAAGAAGAAGCAAAAAAATTATAACACAAAGTAGCACCACAAAATGCGATCAAATTATAAGTCATAAAAGTAAAAATAAAATGAAAGAGAGACTCATTCATATCAAATGCATATTTAATAAAATTGTTTGTACACTTCTTACCGTTACTTTATTTATCAATATTTTAAATGCACAAGATTCTGTAGTTGCTCCAATTGAAAAAAGAGCTATTACAATGCAGTTGGCATTTTATAAAAAAGCAGATTCAACAAAAATTATTATTGCAACCGTTAAAGGGAAAAGTTTGACAAACAAATTCCTCCCTTTAAAATCAATGAAAGTAAATTTTTATGTTCAAAACAAAAAAGATCAAAGTTTATTGAATAGTGCTTTAACAGATGCAACTGGTAAAGTAACAATTAGTGTTCCTAAAGTTCTTCCATTAGATGATAACTTAAGCTTTACCATATTTGGCAAAGTAGAAAATGACAGTGTTTATCAAAATGCAGAAGAACATGTTCATTTTAAAGATGTCAATTTAAGTTTATTATTATTACCTAAAGATTCTACACAAACAGTAAGAGCTACTGTAACCGAAATAGATAAAAACGGTAGTATCATTCCAGTAAAAGGAAAGGAAATTAAATTTTATGTAAAGCGGCTATTCGGAATGATGCCTGCTGGCGAAGACTATTCTGAAACTACAGATGAAACAGGGGTAGCTACTTTTTCTTATCCAAAAGATATTAAAGGTGATGAGGCTGGAAGTATTATGCTCATTGGTAAAATACAGGATGATGAATTATATGGTAATATAGAAAGCAGGGCTGTTGCACCATGGGGTATAGTTCTTGCTGTAGATAAAAATCCATTTCCACGCGCATTATGGGAACCTCAGGCTCCATTTCCTCTGATCATTACTATTTTAGTTCTATTTGGAATTGTTTGGAGTTTTTATTTCTATATCGTTTATCAGTTGCGTCAAATATCTAAAGAAGGAAATCCTAATCTAAAACAGAACCATGTATAAAACATGTAAATAGTCTTAACGTGTTTAAATTAAGCCATATGAAAAAGTCTTTTATTGTAATTTCTTTAATGACCTTAGTTGTTTTTAGTCTAACATATTGTACTAAGAATGATGGGGTATTAAATTTAAATCCACCAGAAACGGCTTCGACTGGTGACACTTTATTTTCAATCAATGTTGCTTCGGGGCCAACTATTGTTTCTGCAGGATCTGCATGGGGTGGAGCAGATACCCTATTTTGGAAAAATGCGCCAAAACTTACGGAAACAGTTACTGTTCCTGAAGTAATTGGCGATGTAGTTTCTTTTAGTGGTTTTATTGGTAATTCAACTAAGGTTACACTTCAGTCAGTTTATGATGCCAACAATGTTTACTTTTTAGCACAATGGGATCAGGCTCAGCCAAATATGGAGAGTTCGCCATGGTATTTTAATACATCTACAAAAAGATGGGCTCAAGGCGGAGCAGCACCAACCTATGATGTTAATGGAATTCTGACATTGCAAAGTTTTGTTTCTGATCAATTCGATGTCATTTTTAATATTAATAATTCTTGTGCTGCATTTGTAACGCAATCTTGTTATGGTGCCTGTCACCAAAATGTTAGCTCACTTGTTATGGATCCTATAACAGGAAATATCACATCGAAAATTACGAATGTGATGCATACAAATGGACCATCAGAAAAACTAGATTGTTGGAGAGCAAGAATGTATTTTGTTATGAATGCAAGTCAGGCAATTGATTATTACATTGATTGGAATGGCGGTGTACCAACAGCAAACGCAGTTCACGGCAATCAATCAGTTTCAAATGGTGCCAATCCTCCAGTATATTCTTCAACTGCAGCAACAAATGGTACAGGAGGAACTAACAATTCGCAAAGCTTAACTATAACTGGAACAGCTGTTAAAACAAATGTTCCTTTATATGTGAAACCATCTGGTGGATATGTCAACGCTGCATTGCTTCCAAGTGATACATCAGGAAGTGGTACAGCAATTAAAGTAATTGCTGTTGATTCTACTGGTATACTTACATTAAAAAATGGGGCAACTCTCAATCCTAATACGGGCACAACCTATCAACAAGTAGGCACAGGTATCGGTACTAATGATCAATCGTCTTGGATACCAGGCAAAATTGTATCGCCATACACAGGGTTAATGGGAAATGTTGCTGCTAATGCACATTGGACAGGAACTGGATGGCAGTTATTACTAAAGCGTGCCTTAAAAACTCCTGACGTATTGCAGCAAGATGTAGATTTTTCTTCATTAACTACACAACAATTTGGTATCGCATTGATGTTTCAAGCAGTTGGTTCAAAAAATGCAGCTGATAATGAACATGCTATAAAACCAGGATTGACTTTGAAGTTTAAGCAATAAATGCACAAATGTTGTGATTTAAAAATGCGAATAAAATTTCAAATTATTAAATCATCAAATTAATATAGATGTCAACAAGTACTAAAGTTTTTTTGATTGCATTAATAGTGATTGCAATAATTTTTGTGATGATTGGGTGTCAAAAAAATACAACAGTAACAATACCAAAAGTTGCCCAAACCGTTACAAAGACAGTAAGTTTTTCTAAAGATATTATACCAATATTATCTACTGATTGTGCTTTGAGTGGATGTCATGTATCAGGTGGACATTCCCCTAATTTAACTGATGCGAGTGCCTATAATTCTTTGATAGGAGGTTCGTTTGTTAATAAAACCGAACCTGCTAATAGTATTGTATATAAGCGATTAACTGGGAAGCTTACACCTGCTATGCCAATGGGTAAAGATGCTAATCCTTCAAATATAGAGGGACTAATGTTGGCATGGATAACACAAGGAGCAAACAATAATTGATTAGAAGTATAGTTTAAAAATAGTTGTACTAAATATTTTAAATAAGTAGATAATGAAAAAGTTAAATGAGTATAACAAATCATTAATACGTGTTGGCCTTTATTTTTTATTTTCTTTATGTTGCCTTAATGTACTAATGGCGCAGGATTCTACTGCAGTTGTTGAAAAGCCTCAAAAGACTAAACCAAAGGCTGTAAGAAATACGTTTGATGATAATATCTTAATTGATAATCAAACATTACAAGTGCCAATCCGGAAAACTTTTGAAGTTATGCTGCAACATAGATTTGGTACGGTTACTAGTGGTTATCAAAACTTTTATGGTTTGTTTTCTGGGGCTAATATGGCATTCCGATTTTTCTATTCTCCAATCAATAATTTAAATTTGGGAATAGCTTTTAATGAACAGAATCTAATTTGGGAGGGAAATGTTAAGTATGCTTTAATGAAACAATCTGTATCTGGTGGTTGGCCAGTAAGTATTACCTATTATGGAAACGCAGCAGTAGATACAAGGAAGAAGGAAGGTAATTTTATAAATAATGCAGATCGTTTTTCTTTTTTTAATCAAGTGATGGTTGGAAGAAAAATTTCAGAAAAAATTTCTTTACAGTTTGCAGGCAGTCTTTCTTATTTAAATAATGTTCCTGGATATGTTGAAGCAAATGGAAAAATAAGTCCATTAATGAATAATGCACATTTTGCATTTGAAGCTTTAGCTAAATATAAAATTTCAGAAACATTTAATTTGATTGCTAATTACGACCAACCTATTACACAACATCTTTATGACAATCCTCATCCAAGTATTGCTTTAGGAGTTGAAATAAATACAAAAGGACATACATTTCAGTTGTTTGGTACAAACTATGGAGGTACACTACCTCAGTATAATAATTTTTTTAATCAAAACGATTATACAAAGGGAATGTGGTTAGTTGGATTTACGCTAGCTCGTAGATGGCATTGGTAATTACAATCAATAATTTAAAAAATCAATCTTTAACTAAAATAAATTTAAAATGAAAAAAGCAATTTTATGTATTCTATCTGCATTTGTTTTTATAATTATTACTGAGGCTTTTCAAACAGCCCAACAACAACCTTGGGTGGTTCCCGAAAAAAATACTAAAATGGCTAATCCAGTAAAAGCTGATGCGAAATCGATTGCGGCCGGTAAAGCTTTATTTACTAAGAATTGTGTGGATTGTCATGGAAAGAAAGGGTTGGGAGATGGCTCAAAAGTGCCTGAACTTAAAACAACTCCAGCTGATATGACAAGCCAAGCCTTCCAATCTCAAACAGATGGATCTTTATTTTATAAAATAGCTGAAGGAAGAAAAGATATGCCTAAATTTAAGAAGGATTTACCCGAAGACGAGGATCGTTGGAATCTTGTAAATTATGTTAGATCTTTCGGTGCGAAAAAATAAAATTAAATTTTGTTTGATACTTAAAGACTGATTATTGGAGGCGTGAAAAATTTTCATGAGCCTGATAGTTTAAATATTTTAACATGAAAATCATAACAGCAAAGTCAACTTTTGCTAAGTTGATTGTAACATTCTTTGTATTGGTCTGTTTTTCTAGTGCCGTAATAGCTCAACACAAAGCCCCTTGGAATGCCCCTGAATCTTTAAAAGATAAAAAAAATCCGTTTGCTTCTGATGAATCTTCTTTAGCAAGAGGAAAAAAATCTTATATATCAGAATGTGCAAGATGTCATGGTAAAAAAGGAGAGGGTGATGGATCTAGTGCTTCAAGAATTGATCAAACTGTAGCTGATTTATCTAGTGCGAAAATACAAAATCAATCTGATGGTGAATTGTTTTGGAAAATATCAGAAGGTAGAAAGCCTATGCCTATTAATAAAAACACCTTAACTGATGATCAACGCTGGGATATAATTAATTATATAAGAACCTTCAAGAAAAAGTAACTTCTAAAATAAAAAACCATCGCGAGTGCTCGCGATGGTTTTTTATAGATTTTAAAATTTATTTCTTAGCTAAAGTGCGCAGGTAATTAATTAAGTCGCCCGGGCTACGTGTTTTTCCAAAACTATTCTCTATCACATCTTCGTTATCTGGGATTCTATTTTTGAATCCAGGCATATCTCGGTGTCCAAAATAAATTTTGTAAAGTAATGCACCATCTGTTTGTTTTTGAAATTCAGCAGATGTAAAGTCAGAAGGAGACTTACTTAAGCTTTGAGCCTTCTTCCCATCCCCTGTACCTTTTGTTCCGTGGCAAGTGAGGCAATGGGCAGTATATAAGGTATTACCTGCTTTTATTGAAGCTTCATCAGATGCAATGGGGTTCTTCATTTTTTCATATTTCTCCGGAACCTTCCATTGATCTTGTTTAGGTTGAATAAAAGCAATTAATCCAGTACAGAATACTAGTGCAACTAGCATTAAAATGAACGTTTTCATATCATATTAATTTTAAAGAACTTGAGCTGGTAATTCAGCCCTCAAATTTACGCCGAAATGATAGCTCAAAACCATGATAATTATCAGTAATATCTGGTATTATATCAGTGTTAAACCAATGATATTCAATTGTTTAAACTTCAATGTTTAATCACAAAAAACATGATCAATCTTGTTTGGATTGTTGTAGCAAAGTTTGAAAATCTTCCAGAATTCCATGAAAGTCTGATCGTATAGAATGCTCAAATAGTGACTAATAATTTTTGTTTTATGCTTATTGTGTTTTAACTTAATGAATAGACTTAAAAAGAAAAAAAATCAAGATGCTCAGAAAAACCCTTTTGTTTACAGCATTGTTTATTAGTTGTTTATCTCAAGCCCAGAAAGAACTTACAGTTACAGCGATTCCAGCCGATGCAGAGATTTATGAAGTAGCAAATACTGGTTATGCAATGAAAAAAGGGGTAGGTTCAGTAATATTTAAACTTGACAAAGAAAAGCCTGTTACGGTTGAAGTCCGGAAACCAGGCTTCATTTCAGAAAAGAAGACCTTTTTACGGGATAAAAATGGTGAACCGAGAGCAACAATTGAATTAACACAAAGATTGGTTCAAATAAATGCGTCACCTGCAGATGCTATGATTCTCGTAAACGGGGCTGAGTTTGGCAGATCACCGCAAGCTGTATCCATACCTAAAGGGGTTAGCATTACCATTGATATTAAAAAACCAGGCTTCGTTACCCAATCAAAAACATTATATAATAAACAAGGTGAGGAGGTTCCAGAGATCACCTATTTGTTTAAATTGGAAGATCGAATTGTATCAATTAAAGCTGATCCTCAGGATGCGAATATTTTGGTTGATGGCAAAAAAAGAGGAGAAGGAACTGCACAGGTTATTATACCTAAAGATAAATGCGTAGTAGTTAGGGTAGAAAAACAAAGTTTCATATCAAACGAAGTTACTTATTGCAATAAGGAACTAGAAAATGCTCCCCCATTAACTGATGTCATTAGATTAAAAGATCGGAGTATCCAAATTAATGCGATGCCAGAAGATGCAAGGATTTTCGTAGATGGTAAAGAAGTGGCAAAGGGAAATTATTCCATGAAACTAAACGCAGGGAAATGTTCTGAAGTATTGGTACTGAAATCAGGCTTTGTAGGGGTTAAGACCAATTTATGTAATCAGTCGGATGCTACACCTCCAGAAGGTGAATATGCCATACAATTGAAGCAAGACGAAGCTTATCTTCAATCAGAACAAAGTAGTATCGCTAATAAAAATTTCAACCTAATAATTGAGAATTCAACTATTACTCCTCAGGATGCATGGAAGAAACTGGTGAGTATTATACAATCATATTTCGATGAAATTGAGACGGTAGATTATTCCACTTCTTATTTAAAAACGAATTGGGTAGGCAAAACATTTAATGTTGGAAGTGATTTTAAATCAATGATTCGAACACGTGTTATTATAACATATGGTGGAGAGGCAAATAAATATAATATCAAAATTCTTTCAGAAATAACTAAACCCGAATCTAATTGTGCAAGAAGTGCAAATGATTACAATAATGGATCAAAATCTGCTTCATTAACTGCAACTAATGATGAGTGTTTTGAATCAGTTGATAGGATTCTTAGAAAATACAGTGATCTTATTTCGGAAATTCAAAGAAGATTCAAATAAGCTAAATCAATAAAGGAAGAATTGCATTGAGATCAATAATAGACTCATTTAGTGGGCTAAGGCTAGTGTTTACTAAAACCGTTCCAAGTTTTCTGAAATCAAATTTCTCATTGAATTTAGTAAAAGCATTTCGAATCATTCTTAATAATTCTGCACTGTCTATGACATCTTCAAAGTCAATCACATAAGAATTCTCACCAACATATTCCAAAACAAATTCCCCATCAATTTTAAAAACGCAGGTAAATCTGCAAGCGATTCCTTTTTTGGTAGAAGCTCTTTTGCGCATTACGTCGAAACTCGTAACTGATTTTATTTTTGATTCCTCTGTTAATTCCTTGGTAGGAGGGTGATAATGCCAATTGGTAACTACCATTTCAGTTTGTTCGATCATAGGTCTTCTAAAATTGTGTTGTAAAGTTCATTAATTTTTAATGAAATCGAAATGTTGTCCTTGAAAACGTTTGTCCTGAATTAGTTTTGAAAGATTAGAGAAAGTTTCAAAAGGTCCCTTAATAACAAACATATTCACCAACCAAGCCGGAACACCCCCTCCAGGATTGATCCTGAGGTAATAATCAATTTGAATTGAATTTGAACCAATTGGTGTTACTTCCCAAATTGCCTGTGAAAAAGGCACTCTTTCTAAACCTTTTACGTTAGGCAAAACATGATCAATTGCATTTGCTTTAATAGTCACTTTTTTAGATAAGGAATCTTGTTGGATCCATAAATCAATTACCAGATCTCTATTTACCAAAGGCCAAGGCAGGCTGGCGATAGTATAATAGTAAATGCGATTGGGAGCTAAACGCTTTACTAGTTTTGTGGTTTTAGTGGCTATTACCCATTCTAATTGCAATTCTGGTTGTAAAAGAATAGAAGTTAAAGCAGATAAACTTCCATTTAGCTTACAACTAACTTTTATAGCATTGAATTTCGAATCAGGCAACTTGCCAGTATAAACTTTAATTCCATCCTTGTCTTTTTTTAATGACCAGTCAGTCTGAGAATAACAGATTCCCATCAAAAGCACACCTGCTAATAAGCAGCTTAGTTTCCTAATTATAATTCGCTTCATGTATTTGTATGTTCTTGTTTATTCATTAACTTATCGTTTGAAACGAGGGTTACGAATCATTAAATATCTTGATAAAAAAGCTATGAAACCAATCTATCGAAGAAAATTTTTAAAACAGTCAGGGGTAATGTTGACTGGTGCTTTTGCTGGCATGTCATTTTTTGAAAAGACAAAGAAGCCCTTTCTTAGTTTTTCAACTTTGGGTTGTCCGGACTGGACATTTACTCAGATTGTAGATTTTGCTGCTAACAATCAATATGATGGGATAGAAATGCGCGGAATTTTAAAACAATTGGACCTTACTAAATGTGCAGAATTCAACTCGGTTGCTAGTATTAAAACAACCATGCAGCAAATGGCTGATAAACAATTAAAATTTGTAGATCTTGGTTCGTCTTGCACTTTGCATTTTGCTGAAGGGGCAGAGCGACAAAAAAACATCGATGAGGGTAAACGTTTTTTGGATTTAGCAGCAGCTATTCAATGCAAGAATGTACGCGTGTACCCGAATAATTTTATAAAGGGTCAGGAAAAAAATAAAACAATACAATTAATTACCGATGGCTTATTGGAATTAGCAGCACATGCGAAAGGAACAGGTGTGAATGTTTTGATGGAAACTCATGGTGATCTTGTGTATGTGGCCGATATCAAAACAATCATGGAAGCTGCAAAGCATCCTCAGGTAGGGTTGGTTTGGGATGCGGCAAATATGTATTTAGAAACTGGCGAATCGCCAGAAATGGCTTATCGAGAATTGAAGCCTTATATAAAACATGCACATATTAAGGACGCCAAAAAGATAGATGGTAAAATCAATTTCTATTTTTTAGGAGAGGGTAATCTACCCATATTTACAGCCATCGACGCATTGTATCAGGGTGGATATAAAGGGTATTATAGTTTCGAATGGGAAAAATTATGGCACCCTGAAATTGCTGAGCCAGAATTGGCTTTGGCCGATTATCCTAAAAAAATGTTCGCACATTTTAGACAATAAAAAGCCCCTCCGAGAAGGGGCTTCAGAATATTTTGTTCACTCATTAATTGGTACCAGCAGTTTCGAATAAATTTTTCAAAAACTTTTGTAGTTCCTCCCCACTAAGATTCTTACCAATAATTTTTCCTTCGCGATCTAAGAGATAGTTTTGAGGAATCGCTTGTATACCATAGGCTTTAGCCACTTCATTATCCCAGTATTTTAAATCAGAAACATGGTTCCAAGTCAGTTGATCATCATGAATTGCTTTAATCCATCTGTCTTTTCCATCAGGCTGATCTAATGATACACCCAACACTGTAAATCCTTTTTCTTTATACTTATTAAACGCAACTACCACATTAGGATTTTCTGCTCTGCACGGTCCGCACCAGCTTGCCCAAAAATCGATCAATACATATTTACCTTTCAATGAAGTTAACCTGAATGCAACACCTGCGGTGTCTTGTTGGATGAAGGGTATAGCATACTGACCAACTTCTAATTTTTTAGCTAATGCAATCTTTTCTTCAAAGACTTTTCCACCAGGTAATTTTTTAGGAACTGTCCCCAATTGTTTGAAGATGGGTTCGGCTTTGGTTGGATTGATGGCATAGCCTGCATATTGATTCAATGCATAAATAGCAACTGGTGAATTTTTAGTTGCACTTGCTTTTAAAAATGGCAAGTAAACATTTTCTTTAATTTGTTCATCGAGTGAATCAATAGCTTTCTCAATTGCTGCTGAAGCCACTTCATCTTTATTTTTTCTAGCAGCAGAATATTTTGCGTAAAGCTCCTTCAATGCTGGATCGTATTGAGATACTTTAGCTTTTAGAGCAGTAAATATTTCGTGCGATTTCGAACCTGTAACTGCACTATTACTCAGGCTATCTTTTGCTTGAATGCTTATATTACCAGGTTCTAAATAAACAGTTAAATAATTCCGGGCAGAATTAGGTCTAACTTTTTTGGTAGTATCGGTAGAACGAACAGGTACAACTCTTAGCTGCGCAAGTAGAGGTTCGTCGATTGCCAACTGAAAAACAGCAGTTTTAGAATTGCGCACATCAATACTATCGTTGAATCGAAATTTTGTACTGCTATTATAGTAGGAAAGAAAAATTTTCTCTAAGGGTTCCTGAATACTAGTTAGGTCCGCCTTAATGGTCAGATTTGGTTTTATACTTTGATTAGCTGTTTGGGCATTCAACTGGTTGAAAATTGAGATCAATAAAACAAGCATGTAAATTCTTCTAGTCATAGTTATAGTTTAAAGATGCAATCACTAGCGTTTTGATATTAGTCGAAGATATTCAATTGGTTACGATTTAGCTCTTTGAAATTTTGTTGTATTGGGTTTGCAAAAAGTTCATTAATTGGCACTTTGTCAAAGACAGATATGCTGATAACTTGTAGCATTTCATATAGAGATTGTTTTAGGTTAAATCTTTTCTTTGCGATAGCCACAATTATGTAAACTGATATGGCAATCCATATCTGAACCTTCACTGCGTTTTCACTGGTACCCCAGAATGTTTTAATTTTTAAGTTCTGTTTAATCCACTTAAAAAACAATTCAATCTTCCATCGGTGTTTATAAAGCTTTGCAATTTCTGTTGCTTCTAATTCTAGGTTATTGGTTAGGAAGATAAGTACTCGATTATGTTCTTCATCATAGTATTTAACGCGTCTAATTTTTGCCGGATAATTTATAGATGCATAATGCCCTTGAACATTTATTAATTGGTCAGCTAGAATACCAAGTGCCCGGTTTTTCTTATTGGACTTTACGCATTTAAAATTCATATTTTCTTTTGCTCTAATAACGAAAAATGCTTTTGAAGTTTGGATTCGATACAGTCGTTCATAATCGATGTAACCCCTATCCAGTATGTAAAAGCTGTCAATCTGATAAGATATTGTATCAAGAATATTAACCTCATGAATTGCAGCCGGTGTAATTTGAATAAACTCTGGAATAGCCGATCTTAAATCAAGTTGAACGTGAAGTTTTATTCCAGCTTTTGTTGATCTAAAATTAGCCCACTGAAAGAGTGAAAGGCACATATCAATAGTTGAAGCATCAATTGCAAAAACAGGATTATCAATGGAGAGCTCAAGATCTTTTTCACCAACATATAATGTTTGAGCTTCTTTTATTAGTACCCAAGCAAAGTCAGCGAAAATTCTCCAATCTCTATTTTCATTGGCAGTAGATAAAGTGCTTTTAGCAATCGCTTCACCGATGCCAATGTGATATAATTTATTAGCATTGGCTTTTAAACAAAGGATGGTATCAGATAAACTTTCTCTATGAGTAAGTTGACCAAAAACCATACAGAGATATTGCCGCCAACAGTTAAAATGTTTTGTTTTATAATCACCATTATACCTTTTAACACAGGTTTTAAAACTAGTTGGCGAAATGATTGAAATAAGCTGTGAGAACAAATAAGTACCTTGATTCATATAAATTGATTATCAAGGTGTTATATTAAGAAAAAATCACAAACTTTTCAAATCGTGTTAGGCCCAAAAATACCTGAAACCCAATACAGACAAGACTTTCAAAGAACTTATATTTACAACATCAAAACACTAGTGAGATGCAATATATTCTAATTAGTCTATTAATTAAGTAGAATAAAAAAAATAGGATCTACTATAACCCAAAGTATAAAATATTCAATAGAGCGGCAGTTATTCTTTAAAAAACGTGAAAACTAGGCCACTAATGGGTAGCTTCTTACCTAAGTTTTGGTAATAACTATGTATTAATAAATTGATTTTAGTAAAAAATACTAATCCCTTTATTAACTAGAGAAAGAATTGCAGAAAACAATCTGTAGAATCAATTAAATAGGTAGAACTGTTATTTATTGCCCTTTTTATCAAAATGCTTTTATAAATCAATTATGAGATAATTAGTTTAGGAAATAGTTTTGTATTAGTAATATTTTAATCATTAAAGCTAACTGACATGAAAAAAATCATTCTATCTTTTTTCGCATTATTAATTATAGCCAAAACATTTAGTCAGACATCACCTAATCTGGGGATCTCTAAAGACAATTATTTGCAAAAAAGTAAAACCAATAGAACAATAGCCTGGATTTTAATGGGCAGTGGTGTAGGAATGATAGTTACTGGTTTTTCGATAAGTTGGTCACAACCTTGGTTTTCTTGGAATGCTGTTCCTACCCCCGAATTACAAACCGAAATTACTTTGAGAATAGAATTGTAATAATTAATTTCAAATTCAACAAAGCAAATCATTCAAAATTATTTTATGAAAAAGATATTTTCCCTATTATTTATCTTATCAATCAGTATTCAGCTTTTTTCTCAGGTTCCCTTATTTTTAAGGGTATACGATCATCAAAATGCAAAATTCTCAAAGGGCAATTTGTATGCAACAACTGATAGCACCCTGACTCTGTTGGGAAATAAACTAGATACCATGGTAATCCCTATCTCGAAAATAGAGTACATCAAAACCCGCCATAGTTTTGGTAATAGTTTTCTTGTTGCAACAGGTGCACTTGTATTAGGTGTTGGGGTAATATCTGTAATTACGGCCCCAACTTCTACTAATTCGCCTGTAAGTCTTCAACAAGGGCTTCAAAAAGCGGGAGATTTTTTTCTTACTGGACTCTTATATGCCGGAGCCGGCACGATCTATGGCATTGCATTGGGATCTTCAGCAAAAAAAATCAAAACCTTTCCGGTATATGGCAAAAAGAGTAGCTGGTTAAATGCCAAAAAAGTATTGGATACTCATATTTATTTATGATCTTATCCAGTAGTCATAAAATCTAACCAACTGGCTATTGCATAGAACATTTAAAAAGGGTATTTTACATATATTAATCAAAACAATTATTTATGAAAAAGCTACTTTTTATCTTCTTGATTGTATTTATCCTTATTGCATGCAATAATGCATCGAAAGAATCCGGTTCAAAGGAAAATGCCTCACAATCTAGTTCAGTAGTACTTCCTTTCCCAATTAGTTATTCCTCAGACTTTGAAATTGGCGACAAAAAATTTGCACAGTATATTTTAGAAATATCGAAAGATTACGATAATAATACAATACAGAATTCAGTAGGTAAATTTGCAGATAGTGTTGAATTTCATATGCCAGATGGCACTATTCTAAACGGACCAAGAGATTCTGTTTTAGCTGCTGTAATTGGCGCTAGAAACAGCCTGGCTTCTGCAACAGATTATTTTTATTCTATAGTTGTTCTAAAACCAAAAGGTAAAGATGAAACATGGGTTAGTTTTTGGGAAAAAGAAGTGGACGTAACGAAAGACGGTAAAAAAGATGCTACTTTTTTAAATGACCTCTGGAAATTTAATAAAGACGGAAAAATTTCTGCTATCTATCAATTTGCAGCGAAATAAAAACTAATAAATTCTTGCTTCAACATACTATTCTTTTGTTGTAGTTACTTTCTTGAAGCGGTTGAGTATTGGATATAAAGTAAACCCTTTATTTGTTTATATTTAGAATAACAAATACCACAAAATGAAAGTACGAAGATTGAAATATGCTTTGGTGTATACAACTCCGCTAATTGTATTGCTTTCTATCTATTCAGAAAACTATTGGTCTTTTTCTGCGGTATTGGTCTTATTCGTTTTAATTCCTTTTCTCGAACTATTTACGAAAGGATCTACTAAAAATTTAGAAAAAATAGAAGAAGATATAGCAAAAGAAGATAAAATATATGATTGGTTGATTTATGGATTAGTGCCTTTGCAATATATCATTTTATTTTATTTTTTATATCAAGTCAGCAATGAACATCTATCCCTACACTTTAAACTCGGAGCAACAATTGCTTTTGGAATGGCTTGTGGTATTTTAGGTATTAATGCAGCACACGAACTCGGACATAGAACAACTAGGCATGAGCAATTGATGAGCAAAATGTTATTACTTACTACCCTTTATATGCATTTTTTCATTGAACATAATCGTGGCCATCACAAGAATGTTTCAACCGATAATGATCCTGCCTCAAGCAGATTGGGAGAAACTGTTTATGCTTTTTATTTTCGTACAATTTGGTGCAGTTGGGTTTCGGCATGGCATTTAGAGGCTGAAAAATTAAAACGGAAAAATTTGTCATTTTGGAGTGTCAACAATGAAATGTTACTATTTCAAATAATTCAGTTGATATTGTTATTGACTATTGGACTTGTTTTTGGTGGAACAACTTTGTTGTTTTATATACTTGGAGCTTTGATCGGTATTTTATTATTGGAGACTGTTAACTATATCGAGCATTATGGATTACGCAGAAAAAAGAATGGGGAAACTTATGAAAGAACTTTGCCGATCCACTCTTGGAACTCGAATCACCCAATAGGTAGACTTACCCTATTAGAACTTTCTAGACATTCGGACCATCATTATATGGCAAGCAGAAAATATCAAATATTAAGGCATTTTGATGAAAGTCCACAAATGCCAACAGGTTACCCTGGTATGTTGCTACTATCTCTCTTTCCTCCACTTTGGTTCAAAATCATGCATAGAAGAATTGAAATTTATAAGCAGACGCAAAAAGGTACTGAGCTGGCTTAATTCTAAAATATTTAATAAATCATGAGTAATCAAACAATTCAAGATAAAGCAGGGGTATTAATTTCCCCCCTTTATTGTATCTTCTTGTTTTAGCAACTGGGATCTTAGTAAGTTATTTTTTCTCAACTTCTCAAAGAAAGCGCTTGCATTTTTAAATTGTAATGAGTATTTTGTTTTATCTCATTAATTACAATTAAAAAACTCCCACTATGCGCAAACTTTTGATCCTTTCTTTTATTATGTATTTAGGCAGTAGTTGCACTACACCAACAGAAAAACCTGCAGAGAAAACTATTTCTGCAGATATAGCAAAACCCATGTATTCCTATACCATTAAAAAACCAGATAACTGGGATATGAATGGAAGTTCAAAAAATACAGAAGTTGCATTTAATGCTTTGAAAGCCTTCGAAGAACATAAGATTGATGAAAGCCTCAGTTATTTTGGTGACTCAGTATTATGGAAAGCAGATTATATGGAAGCCAAGCTTTCTAAAGACAGTTTAAAATCTATTTTTAATTCAATCTGGAATGAAACAGGATCTTTGAAAATAGAAATGCATGATTTTGAATCAGTTATTTCAAAAGACAAAAAAGATGAGTTTGTAACAATTTGGTATGACCAGCATACAACTGATAAAAAAGGAAAAAAAGATTCCGTGGCTTTAATCAATGATATGAAAGTAGTTAACGGTAAGATTGTTGAGTTAGATGAGTATACTCGGCATTTTAAAGTGAAAAAATAAAATTTAGAATCTATCTTTAAAAAGCCATTCAAATTTGAATGGCTTTTTAATTATACTCTTAGTTATTAAATGCTAGGTTAAACTGATAGAGCTAAACTTTGATAAATAATCTTTGCTTTGCTTAATCGCTTCAAAAGGACTAATCGCAGTTTTATCTAATTCCATCACCATCCATTGTACTTGATCCGAACAGGCATTAATAATGGAAGGGATATCAAGTGCACCTTGTCCAATGCTAGTTTGTTACTTTCCTCATATTTTTTGATCAGTTCTTTTGTACCTTCTAATGAACTGTAACGTTTATCCTCGGGCCAGCCATGCCAGATAAGGGTATCACAATCATAAGCTTTGGCATCTTTTACAAGTTTTGCGATATTATCTTTAGTAGGGATGTCTACATGGCAAGAAGAAACTTTGAGATGATATTCTTTTAATGCATCGGCTGCGGTTTGCACACTAATATGTTCTGGCCAGAATGCAGTTTCCACATTTTTAATACCCAGTTAAGAAATGCGTTTTAAGCTGCCCTTAAAATCTTTTCCAATTTCTTCTCTGAAGGTATACAGTTGTAATGCTAAATGATGTTTGGCTTTTACATCTTTCAATTGTAAGAAATCAGGTACGGAAGTAGCAAGAACTCCTAGTGATGCTAATTAAATAAATTCTCTTCTATTTGTTATACAAACAATTTTTTAAATGTTTCCTTTTTTAAATTCATCTATCGCGTGGTTCACTGCTCTGGCAGTTAGCGCCATAAAAGTGAGTGATGGATTTTGTACACCTGTTGAAGTCATACAGGCACCATCAGTTACGAATACATTTTTGCAGTGGTGTAGGGCATTCCATTTATTCAATAAAGAAGTTGCAGGATCATTACCCATTCTAACACCTCCTATTTCATGGATATCCAGTCCGGGTGCCTGCTTGGTATCAATCGTTTTAATATTGGTGCATCCAGCAGCAGCAAGCATTTCGGAGCCGGTTTTAAAGAAGTCTTGCAATAACTTTTCATCGTTCTCATCATAGCCAACAGAAGTAATCAGCAACGGCATTCCCCATTTATCTTTTTTGTCTTTACTAAGTCTTACATGATTCGATTCTTTCGGAATAGTTTCTCCCTGCATCGACATATTTATTTTCCAGCTACCGGGTTCGGTAATCGCATCTTTGAATTCGATACCAATTCCTTCTGTGATTGAACCTTTTGGGCGGGTAGCATCAAAAAATAGCATGTAACCCCGCAGAAAATCTGTCTCCTGTTTTTTGATATTCCTGAAATTGGGAATCATGGGTTGTGTAGGTCTTCGACCATAATAATATTGATCAAGAGGGCCATCAAAATCGGCCGAAATATTACCGCGATAATTTTGGAAAGCAACGTATTTACCAAGTTGTCCGTTATCGTTACCAAGTCCGTTTGG
>SESF01022573.1_pt1 | contig 18189 bp, 14 predicted proteins | sample 3171521 | NCBI WGS metagenome assembly SESF01 (sample SAMN10866945, study PRJNA518727) | freshwater metagenome | biome: subpolar coniferous forest; feature: holomictic lake; material: water; isolation source: holomictic Lake 227, 6 m and 8 m depth | place: Canada: near Kenora, Ontario | collected...
CATTCTTGAAATTGGACCAGGGTTCGGAGCGCTGACAAGAGAGATCATGGAGTGCTGCCCGATATTCACTGTTGTCGAAAAAGATCGGAAGCTTGCAGAGTTCATAAGGTGCGAATACCCGCAGCTCAAACTGATTGAAGGTGACTTCCTCGAAACCAATCTTGCTGCGCTTGCAGAGGCAAAACCACTCAGGGTACTTGGCAATATCCCCTACTCCATAACAACCCCTATCCTTTTCAAACTTCTTGAACATCGCAACAGCATCCTCTCGGCAACCCTGATGATGCAACATGAAGTTGCCATGCGCATTGTCGCAAAACCTGGCACAAAGGATTACGGTATTCTTGCTGTGCAACTACAGGCATTCTGTGATGTCCGTTACCTCTTCAAGGTTGGACGCAAGGTTTTTCGGCCACAACCGGGAGTCGATAGTGCCGTTCTGCAGATGATACCAAAAAAAAATGACCCCGTGCAAGACGCTGATGCTTTCCGCACATTTGTTCGCACGGCCTTTCACCAGCGCCGCAAAACCTTGCTAAACAATCTCAAAGAAAGCTATAACCTTGACTTCGTCGAAAGTGAAACACTGAAATTGCGAGCTGAAGCGCTCTCAATAAATGAGTTCTTTGATCTCTTCAAAAGGTTGAACCCTCTTGTGTAACAAATGATTCATTGCTCTACTCTTTATTTTTTATTAACATTAGGTTTCAAAACAAATCATAGCCGACATGTTTTGCTACCGTCGTTTCATCCGTTCTTTTTATATGACCAATCCGTCCTCCCTTCTTTTTTATTAACCAATTTTATTTTCCAGGGGGTCACTCGTATGTCGCAGTCCTTCAACACCGTTTATCAGCAATCAATTGAAAACCCGGAAATCTTCTGGGGAGAAGCCGCTGAAAAGCTGCACTGGTACAAAAAATGGAACAAGGTTCTCGATACAAGCAATCCCCCGTTTTATCGATGGTTTGCAGGTGGGATAACCAACACCTGCTACAATGCCCTCGACCGCCATGTGGATGAAGGACGCGGCAACGACCTTGCTGTTATTTTTGACAGCCCGGTAACAGGAACCAAACAACGCTATACCTTCCGGGAGTTCCGCGACATTGTGGCACTTTTCGCCGGAGCCCTGCAGTCGAGGGGGGTGCGCAAGGGTGATCGTGTGATCATCTACATGCCCATGATTCCCGAAGCTGTCGTTGCCATGCTTGCCTGTGCAAGAATCGGGGCAATTCACTCCGTCGTCTTCGGCGGTTTCGCCTCGCATGAACTTGCCATAAGAATTGACGACTGCAAGCCAAAGGTTATCATTTCAGCATCATGCGGCATTGAGCACAGCAAAATAATTGATTACAAACGGCTGCTTGATTTTGCCATTGAGCTGGCCCACTTCAAGCCTGAAATCTGTATTATCAAACAGCGCGACCAACTCAAGGCGGAACTCAATGAAGAGCGCGACCTGACCTGGAACCAGTCCCTGCTCGGCGCCGAACCCGCACAATGCGTACCTGTTGAATCTTCCGACCCCCTTTACATCCTCTACACTTCCGGCACTACCGGCCAACCCAAAGGCATCGTCCGCGATCATGGCGGCCACATGGTAGCACTGCATTGGTCGATGAAGAACGTCTACAACGTTCAACCCGGAGAGGTCTTCTGGGCTGCAAGCGATGTCGGCTGGGTTGTTGGTCACTCCTATATCGTCTACGCTCCCCTGCTGCAGGGATGCACCACACTGATTTTTGAAGGCAAGCCGGTCGGCACACCCGATCCAGGCACCTTCTGGAGAATAATCAGTGAGTATAATGTCTCGGTTCTCTTTACGGCACCTACCGCATTCCGGGCCATCAAAAAAGAGGATCCAAACGGCAACTACATCAAGAACTATGACCTCTCCAGGTTCAGGACACTCTTTCTTGCCGGAGAACGGGCTGACCCCGATACGGTTAAATGGGCTGAGCGCCAACTGAATGTACCGGTCATTGACCATTGGTGGCAAACCGAGACCGGATGGGCAATTGCCGCAAACTGTCAGGGAATTGAACCCGGACCGATCAAATACGGATCAGCATCACGGGCGGTACCTGGCTATAACGTTCAGGTTGTCAACGCCAATCTGGAGCAACTTCCCGCCGGACAGATGGGCGACATCGTCATTAAACAGCCCCTTCCCCCCGGTACCATGCTGACACTCTGGAAGGCTGACAACCGCTTTGTCGAGACCTACATGAAGCAGTTCCCCGGCTACTACCAGACCAGCGATGCCGGTTATATTGATGAGGATGGATATATCAACATCATGTCGCGCACCGATGATGTCATCAACGTTGCCGGCCACAGACTCTCAACCGGAGCCATTGAAGGCGCACTCTGCGAACATCCTGACGTTGCAGAAAGCGCAGTCGTCGGCGCTCATGACGATCTGAAAGGACAGATACCACTTGCCTTCATTGTCCTCAAGAACAACGTTGATACTCCCCACTACCAGATTATCAAACACGTTATTGAGTACGTACGCGAAAATATCGGACCTGTTGCCTCCTTCAAGAACGCCATTATTGTTGATCGTCTGCCAAAAACCCGCTCAGGCAAAATTCTCCGCGGAACCATGCGCAAAATTGCCAACAGCGAAGAGTACACCATGCCGGCAACAATTGACGATCCGGTAATTCTTGATGAAATCAGGGAAGCACTCCAGACAATCGGCTATGCCACAAAAAGCAAATCCATTACAAAGGACGCATGATCAAAAAAATTGACCACATAGCGATTGCCGTCCAGAACCTTGAAAGCGCACTTGAGACGTTTCGTAACGTTCTCGGGTGCGCCCCCGGGGCGATCAGGATCGAAGAGGTACCGTCAGAAAACGTGCGCGTTGCATTTATCACTATTGGAGAGAGCAAAATAGAACTGCTCGAACCCATGAACAATGAGAGTCCCATTGCAAAATTTCTTGCAAAAAATGGCGACGGCATGCACCACATTGCTCTTGAAACAGACGATATCGAAAAAGAGACCCAGCGACTTGCTTCAATGAACATCAATCCACTCGGCTTGCCGAAAGAAGGGGCAGGCGGAAAAAAGATTGTCTTTCTTCACCCGAAAGAGACCAACAGAGTCCTTCTTGAGTTTGCTCAAAAACAGCATTAACCAATCAAGACAAAGCCGTTTGTAACCAGTGAAACATTTTTATCTGCCTTTCGAAAAAAAAGAGAGTTTCAGTTATTCTCACGAGAGTATTGAAAAACTCACCGAATATGAAAAATATCAACTCTCATTTCACCCCGAACGCCCCAAACACCTCGATTACCTGACCGTCTTTGATGAAGCCGAAGAGTGCCTGCAGAACGATCTGCATGGCAGTTGCATTATCCAGACGCACCGCGCCGTGCTGCGCAACGGCGAAAACTCCTGGTGGCCCGTCATGCTGATCGGTCAGCAATCAGGGCCAACCTCTGATTTTACGCTCATGCGTCAACTGATGAGGAATCCCGATGAGATCAAAAAATGGAATCAGGGCATGCCGACTCCGGCAGCTTTTGAAAAAGCAATCAAAGCCATTGAGCTTGCCGAACAGGAAAACCGTATCATCATTACCGTTATTGACACGGCCGGTGCAGATCCTACCGAACAATCAGAAGGGGGCGGCATTGCCTGGAAGATTGGACGCTGCATGCAGTTGCTTGCAGAAGCAACCGTACCAACCATATCGGTCATCATTAACCGGGGATGCAGCGGAGGTGCCATAGCCCTGACCGGATGCGACGTGGTCCTTGCCATGGAGCATTCCACCTACATGGTTATTTCGCCCGAAGCATGCTCTTCCATTCTTTTCCGCACAAGGGAGAAGGCCAACTTTGCCGCGGAGATTTCACAGATAACAGCAAAGGAGGCGCTGAAAAACGGCATTATTGACGACATTATTGTCGAGCATGACGGGCCGGCACACCACTTCCCCGAGTCAGCCCTTCAATCGTTCAAAAGCTCCATGGTGAAATGGATTGACCAACTCAACAGAATACCTGCTGAAGAGCTCTTTTCATGGAGAATGGATCGATGGGAAAAGATCGGCCAATGGGATACCATTACCGAAGAGGAAATAGTCGCCTTCGAAAAACCGGTCTCCTACTTCATTCCCAAGCCCAAAAAAATCCTTTTTGTTGCCCGTCATAAAAACTGTATCGACAATGCCGGTAAAAAGTTACTCGATCCGGTACTCTATTCAAAACTCTTTGCCGATAACTTCACCTGCGAAATATGCGGACACCGGTATGTCCGACTGACGGCCCACGACTATATCGACCTTGTTCTCGACCAGGACTCTTTTGTCGAACACCAGAGCACCCGCTACATTGTTGACCGCGATATTCTTTCTTTCCCCGATTACCGGAAAAAAATCAGTGAGGCACAACAAAAAACCGGCGCGGCAGCCTCATTCATCACTGGTGATGCCACAATCGATGGGACGCCTGTTGTCTTTTGCGCGACCAACTTCAACTTTCTCGGCGGTTCATTTTCCATGTCGACAGCAGAAAAAATCTGGCAGGCAAGCAAAACGGCCATTGAGCGTGGTGTCCCGCTTGTTATCCAGGCTACCGGAGGGGGCGCAAGAATGCACGAAGGGTGCTCTTCGATGGTCGGCCTCCCCAAGCTGCATGTCGCCATATCGAGTGTCGAAAAAGCCGGCCTCCCCGTCATTACCATCATTACCGACCCTACGCTCGGCGGTGTCGCCATAGGAGTCGGCTCAAGAGGAATAAAACTCTTTGAGCACAACGCCGGTAATATCGGTTTTTCCGGAAAACGGGTCATTGAGCAATACACCGGCAAGCCAACAACCAAAGACTTCCAGACCACCTGGTGGCTGCAGCAAAAAGGATTTGTTGAACGAACGGCTTTGCCAACAAACATGAAACATGCCATTTCGGAAATTTTCAAAGAATACACCATCGAAAAAAACAAGCAGGATGCATCCTTATGACACACTCCCGGCCTGATTCTCTCTTTTCTGAGTTCCCGGCTGTCAGCCGGGCTGAGTGGAAAACCAGGGCAGTTGCCGAACTCAAGGAAAGACCTTATGAAACCATCGTCTGGCATACGCCAGACGGATTTGATCTTGAACCCTGGTACTCCCATGAAGAGCAGGGTGCCAGCCTTGCACTGCCACCATCGAAAGTGGTCAATACCTGGATAAATTGCCACCGTATTATTGTTCATGATCCTCTCATCGCCAACAAGGCTGCACTCACATGCTTTGAACTCGATGCAGCAGCCCTTGAGTTTGTCATAAGTGAGCCTGCACTCTGCTCCGCAGAAAATCTCAGGCAGCTCTTTGCCGGAATCAAAACATCGGCAATTTCCATCCACTTTTCAGGCAATCTCCCACCGATTTCCGAACTCCTTAAAACGCTTGCCTCCATTCCAGACCTTGCACTCACTTCCGGAGGAGTGCTTGAAGAGACGCCAGCAGTTTCCAAAGAGCATGATTTGGAGCTTTTCAGCATTGCAGCCGCACTCCCTGCATTCCGCTTTCTGGCAATCAACACCATTCCCTTGCACGAAAAGGGCTCTACCGCCGCCGAAGAAATTGCACTGGCACTTGCCGGTGTGAGCGACTACATGCACCGCTTTCTTGAGGCTGGAGTTCCTGTGGAGAAGATCATTGCTGCGATGGAGATCATCCTGCCTGTTGGCTCAAGCCACTTTACCGAGCTGGCAAAACCAAGGGCGCTGCGCTATCTCCTCGGCCATCTTTTGCAAGCCTACGGCGCATCCGGTTCAACCCGGCCAACCCTTTTTGCAAGAACATCGGAGAGAAACCACTCCCTGCTCGATCCCTATACCAACATGCTTCGCCTTACGACAGAAGCGGTATCAGCAATTCTTGGCGGTTACGATACGCTGCAAATCGGAGCGTTCGACAGCGGGCTCTCCGTCAAAAGAGAGATTGCCGAACGAATCACCGGCAATATTCACCTTGTTTTAAAGGAAGAGGCCTCCCTCGACCGGGTGGTCGATCCTGCCAGCGGCTCGCACTACCTTGAAGCCATGACCAGAGCACTTGCCGAATCGGCATGGGCTCTCTTCAACAAGATCGAAGCGGCAGGCGGCATGGCCGAGGCCACCTCCAGCGGCCTCATTGAGCAAATGGTTCATGCATCGGCAGAAAAGCGGCAGAAAAGCCTCGACAACCGAAAAAAAACGCTGATTGGTGTCAATCGCTTCTCATGGCCACTCACTGCCGAACAAGAAAAGCACATCGACGAACTGGAACTTGCCCTTGAGCAACTCCCTGAAGGCAATGAAATCGCCGGTTATGAGCTGCTGCGCCTCAAAACCCTCTCCTCGAGCCTGAAATCGGGCCATACCCCTTCGGTCTTTATCTGGATGCAGGGCGATGCTGCCACAAGCTTCCGCCAGGCGGGCTTCGCTGAAGAATTCTTCGCCTGCGGTGGCTTTGCCATTGCCGGTCGGGCAACACTCCCTCTCGAAGAGGATTCATACACGACCATGCTGCAAAACAAACCGGACATTGTTGTCTTCTGCATCGCCGAAAAAGATCCCGTACCAAAGGCGGAAATACTCTGCAAAGGAGTCCGTGAACGTGAAAGCGGCATTATTACCGTCATGGCAGGAAAGCCACCCGAAGAAAAGGAGCGCCTCTTCGCCGCAGGCCTCGACAGTTTTATCTATACCGGCGTCAACGTCCCTGAAATGCTGAAATCCTACCAACGTAAAACCGGAGTGCAATGAGACCGGACTTTTCCGAGATCGATATTTTCTCTTCCGTTCCTGCGGCCAATGCAACTGGCACAGAGAATCAGCAGACTGTCTGGACAACTGCGGAAGGGATTGACATCAAATCCATATACCATGAGTCAGACATTAACCAACCTGACCAACTGAACTTTGCCCCCGGCTTTGCTCCCTACATTGGCGGACCGTACACCACCATGTATACCACAAGACCCTGGACAATCCGGCAATATGCAGGATTTTCAACCGCTGAAGAGTCGAACCGCTTTTACCGCAAGAACCTTGCTGCCGGCCAAAAAGGACTCTCCGTCGCCTTCGACCTTCCAACCCATCGCGGTTACGATTCCGACCATGAACGGGTTGTCGGTGATGTTGGAAAAGCCGGTGTAGCCGTCGACTCGGTCGAAGACATGAAAACGCTCTTCGACCAGATACCGCTTGGCGACATTTCGGTCTCCATGACCATGAATGGAGCTGTACTGCCCATCATGGCCTTTTATATCGTAGCGGCTGAAGAGCAGGGTGTAACGGCTGACAAGCTCAGCGGTACCATTCAGAACGATATTCTCAAGGAGTTCATGGTTCGCAACACCTATATCTACCCGCCAGAACCCTCCATGCGCATTATTGCCGACATCTTCCGCTACACCAGCGAAAACATGCCGAAGTTCAACTCGATCAGCATATCAGGCTACCATATCCAGGAAGCTGGTGCCACGGCCGATCTTGAGCTTGCCTTTACCCTTTCCGACGGGCTCGAATACATTCGTACCGGCCTCAAGGCAGGTCTCGACATCGATGCTTTTGCGCCTCGTCTCTCCTTCTTCTGGGGAATGGGGATGAACTATTTCATGGAAATAGCAAAATTGCGTGCGGCAAGAATGCTCTGGGCCAAAATTGTCGGGCAGTTCAAGCCAAAAAATCCGAAATCCCTGATGCTCCGCTCCCACTGCCAGACCTCTGGCTGGAGCCTGACTGAGCAGGACCCCTTCAACAACATCACCCGCACCTGCCTTGAGGCTCTGGCAGCAACGCTCGGCCACACCCAGTCGCTGCACACCAATGCGCTTGATGAAGCCATCGCACTCCCCTCGCCCTTTTCAGCCCGGATTGCCCGCAATACACAGCTCTATTTGCAGGAAGAGTGTGATATTACCAAAAGCATCGATCCCTGGGCCGGTTCTTCGTACGTCGAATACCTGACCGCAGAGCTGGCAGCAAAAGCGTGGAAAATAATCAGCGACATCGAAGAGGCTGGTGGCATGGTCAAGGCCATTGAACTGGGACTCCCGAAACTCCAGATCGAAGAGGCCGCAACCCGCAAACAGGCCCGTATCGACAGCGGCAAAGAGATCATCGTCGGCGTCAATGGTTACAAAACCAGCAGCAAAACCGACATTGAACTGCTCGAAGTCGACAACACCCTGGTGCTCGATCAACAGCTCCGTCGCCTTGTCTCCATCAAGGCTGAACGCGACAGCGAAGCATGCGCCCTTGCACTCAAAGCCATCGAGGAGAGTGCCGCATCCGGAGAAGGGAACCTGCTTGAACTGGCCGTTGATGCTGCACGAAAAAGAGCTACCCTCGGAGAGATCTCATCAGCCTGCGAAAAAACGTTCGGACGCTACCGCGCCGTCACCAGGCTCAACAGCAGTATCTACAGGTCACAGATGCAAGACAACCCGCTCTTTATTGAGGCGCAGCAACTGGCCGACAGCTTTGCCACACTTGACGGCCGCCGCCCCAGAATCATGGTCTCCAAAGTCGGGCAGGATGGGCACGACCGTGGCGCAAAGGTCATTGCCGCAGGCTTTGCCGATGTTGGTTTTGATGTCGATATCAGTCCCCTCTTTCAGACACCCGAAGAGGTGGTGCAGCAGGCCCTCGATAACGATGTGCACCTGATCGGCATTTCAAGCCTGGCAGCAGGCCACAAGACCCTTGTACCAAAAATCATCGAAGAGTTGAAAGCAAACGGCAGGGAGGATATCCTTGTTATCGCTGGCGGCATCATTCCTGAACGCGATCATGCTTTCCTCTATGAAAAGGGCGTTGCCGCTATCTTCGGACCAGGAACCATTATTGCCGAAGCGGCCATCACGATTTTGAAAAAATTGATCGCACGGGTTTAACCACATTTGCAGGGGCACGGAATGCCGTGCCCTGCAACGATAACAATTTTTAACCCCTGCGCATGAACACGACGCCCCCCTTGACCCGACGCTATAACCCGGATGTGGATACGGTAGTCAACGGCATCATAAACGGCGACCGCCAGATGCTCAGCCGTGCCATCACGCTCATTGAGTCGCAACGATTGGAAGATGAGCAGAAATCGCACGAAATCCTCGACCGCTGTCTTGCCAGGAAAAGTACGGCCATCCGTATTGGCATAACCGGCTCACCGGGAGCGGGCAAAAGCACCTTTATCGAAACACTCGGCGAGGAGATCATCAATCAGGGGCTCCGCCTTGCTGTACTGGCAATTGATCCGAGCAGCAAGCAATCGAGAGGAAGCATCCTTGGCGACAAGGCACGCATGGAGAGACTTGCGGGAAGAAAAGAGGCCTTTATCCGGCCAACAGCCTCATCAGGCTGCCTGGGTGGTACCTCGCCGAAAACCCACGAAGCCATTCTGCTCTGCGAAGCTGCCGGATATGATGTCATTATGGTTGAAACCGTCGGTGTCGGACAATCAGAAGTGGCCGTAGACACCATGGTTGACTTTATTTTGCTCCTCATGCTGCCCGGTTCGGGAGACGAACTGCAAGGGATAAAACGAGGTATCATGGAGATCGCCGATGCCGTAGCCATAACCAAAACCGACGGCGACCAAGCCGGCATTGCGGCAATATCGAGAGCTGAATTCGAAGCAGCCATACGGATGCTTCCCCGAAAACATCCCTTCTGGCAACCGCAGGTCTTCCTCACCTCCGCCGTCATCGGCACGGGAATCAGGGAGGTCTGGCAAAACATTTCAGCATACTTTGCACTGATGCGCAAAAACAACACGCTCGAAGAGGTGCGCCACCAGCAACTCAAAAGCCTGCTCTACACCCTCCTCGAAGAGCAGCTCAAAAGAGCATTCTTCTCCAACGCCGAAGTCGTCGGCACAAAAGAGAGCGTCGAGCAACAAGTGCTTTCAGGCCAACTCAGCCCCTTCAGCGGCGCAAAAGCCCTGATGGAGGCCTTCATTCGTCGCCGATAAACTCCTTCTCCTCACTCTTGACGATGAGTACCGGGCAATTGGCCTTGCGCACAACCGTCTCGGCAACACTGCCCATAATAAAGCGGCTCAGCCCCTTTTTGCCGTGAGAACCCATAATGACAAGATTAACATCAAGCGCCTCGGCTTTATCGAGGATCCCGTCAGAAGGATTGCCAAACTCAATTGAGCACTCAGCCTTGAGGCCTGCCTGAAGGAGTTCATCCAGAATTACCTTGAGATCTTCGGAGGCAGCTTTTTCCAAATCCTCTTCAAGGGGCACATAATTGAGTGTAATGTCAACCGCCATGGGCCTCGGCTCCACAACATTCATCAGATGAATCGAGGCACCCATGCCTGCAGCAAACTCTCTGGCATACTGCACCGCCTTGCGGGAAGCATCAGAAAAATCGACGGGACAAAGAATGGTATGAATCTTGAACATGATCGGAATGGTTTAGTTTGCCTGGGAAGATGCCGGTGGCCGGTTGTCGAAAAAGATTCTGAACAGGTCGATGGGTACAGGAAAAACAGTGGTGGAATTGTTCTCCGCGGCGATATCCTTCAGCGTCTGCAGATAGCGAAGCTGCAATGCGGCAGGAGATGCAGCAATAATGGTAGCCGCATCAGCAAGCCTTTGTGCCGCCTGAAACTCACCCTCGGCATTGATGATTGCCGAACGGCGTTCACGCTCAGCCTCAGCCTGTTTGGCCATTGCCCGGCGCATCCCTTCGGGAAGATCGATCTCCTTCACCTCCACCTTGCTCACCTTCACACCCCACGGCTCGGTGTCCTTGTCGAGAATGTTCTGAATCCGGTCATTGATTTCATCGCGCTCAGCCAGCAGATTATCAAGTTCTCCCTGTCCACACACACTGCGCAGCGTCGTCTGCGCCAACTGGGAAGTTGCAAAATGAAAATCTGCAACATCAACAATCGCCTTGATGGCATCAAGCACACGGAAATAGACCACCGCACTCACCTTCACCGAAACGTTATCGCGGGTAATGATATCCTGCGGAGGAACATCAAGCGTTACCGTCCGAAGGTCAACCTTGACCATTTTATCAATCCCCGGAATCAGGATAATAAGCCCTGGCCCTTTTGCCCCAATAATCCGTCCGAGACGAAAAACCACTCCCCGCTCATACTCCCGGAGAATTTTAACCGATGAAATCAAAAAAGCAGCGATAAGCAGAAGAATAGTCATGACATTAAATTCAAACATAACGTCCCCCCCGTTGTTGAAGTTACCTCAAAACCATCGAAACAAGTACCTGCATAATACAACAAAAATCAATCCAGAACGATTCATACCAAAAACTAAACTGACGCCTGTAAAAAAAAATTCACCCACCACCTTTCGATATGAGGAATTTGCCCTATCAGAACATCGAATGTTCGCCAAGCTCCTGCCCGACAAGCCCTTCCCTGAGCACTCGCTTGTAAAAGTCACGCAAGGTATCGTTGCCGTAGGAGGGAGTCAAATCGGCATCATATCTCCCCGTCTGCGGATCAAGCACCAACATCGATTCCGAGCAATAATACTTGCCGATACGGGCAAACTCAGCCTTGTCCTGCATTTTCGGAAAGATCTTTGCCAGCATACTCAACACAGGAATAATCACATCAAACATCTCTATCGGCATGCTTTTGAACTTCGGCTTGCGACCAAGCAACTCAAAAAGCATTTCGCCCTGTTGCCTGAAAGAAATCGCCTTTCCCGGGCCACCAACAGGCAAAATCCTGTTTTTCTTGGCAGGATCTTCCAGGCAATCGGCAATAAAGCGTGCCAGATCAGCTTCGCTGATCGGCTTGCAGGAGGTCAGTTCGCCGTCGCCAAACATGACAAAGGGCTTCCCTTTTTTCACCGATTCAACCTGACCGGAAATGGATTTAAAAAAGGCCGTCGGGCGAACAATCGACCAGGTCAGCCCCGACTCTTGCAGCTCATGCTCAAATTTCAGTTTTGCCCGCTGAAATTCAAGCAACGGCTTCTGAACACAGATCGCCGAGAGCAGCACAAAATGCGTCGCTCCGGCAGCTTGAGCGGCATCAAGCGCATTGCGTGTAGCCTGATAATCAATATTCCACGAATCCTTCACACCTCCATTACGGGAGGTGAGGCATGAGACCACCACATCAAAATGCTCGCCCCGGATACCGCTCTTCTTCAGCGATTCCATATCACTGACATCGCCAAATCGCACCTCTGAACCCTTCAACTGAATACAAGTCTCTCCAGCCCTCATTTTTGAGCCAACCCCTGAACGATCACGAGCAAAACTCACAACCTCATATCCTCGGGCAACCAGTTCGCGAACAACAAATTTTCCGATATAGCCAGTCGCTCCAACAACAAAAACCCGCTCAGGCCGACTTATGGGAGAGTGTAAAGAAGTATTCACAGTTCAGAAATTGTTACGGTTCAAATGCAGACAACATCGCCAGCTCACTCTCTCCGCTCTTTCGGAAAAGCTGCGGCTCCCGGTGTTGCACACGATACAATGGAAAGTACGGTATTGTTTCCGGTTATCAAATCCTTTAACCAAAAGAACAGCGCTATCTGCCCCAGACAAAGAGATTCAACAATTGAAAATCTTTCACACCAATTCGGCCGTGCAAGGATTATTTAAAAGCTGAATCACTTTTTCTTTGAACAATTATATTATATTTACCGGGATAACTGCATCAAGGGAAATACAACGATATTTCTTTCATGCATACAAAAAAAATCACGACGTATTTTTGCAAGCACAACATCCCTTATCACCTAAACACATACGACTATGGCAAACGAAAACAACGGCGTTTTTACCAACCTGCTTATTGCAGTCGGCGCTCCAATCCAGAATGTAGTTGACGCTGTGGCCGACACTGTGGCCAGTGGCGTTTCAACGGCAAATTCTGCCGTCCAGTCAGGCATCAATCTCGCTGGAACAGCCGCCACCAATTCACTCAACCTCGCTGGAAACGCAGCCACCAGCTCACTCAATCTTGTTGGAACAGTAGCAACCAGTTCAGTCAACACCGCTACAAAATTTTTGGAAAGCGTAGGATCGGCAGTCACAGCAGCCATAACCTCTTCTATCACTCCGAAAAAGTAAACCACCCTCGACTCATTGATAACGCCACCCTGCCCCAACCGGTGCATGGTGGCGTTACTTTTTTACGGTTATCCCCATAAGCCTCACGGAAAACTTTTCAATAGATCCACTTCTCATGCTTGACCGGCAACCGGTTCAAATCATCACGAACTGAACGCCAATTGGGCATAACGTTATCCATGAGTAAAACAAACCGGTCATTGTGATGGCGCTCCAGGAGGTGCACCATTTCATGCACAACAATATATTCGAGGCACTCTCTCGGCTTTTTGGCCAGCTCAAGATTTACCCAGATACGACGGGCTTCAGGATTGCAGGTGCCCCACCTTGTTTTCATCTTTTTGATGCCGAACTCCTGAACACCAGCACCGACTCTTTTTTCCCAGAGGACAAGAAGAGCAGGAATGGCAACCTTCAACTGCTTCCGATACCACTCATCCAGAACGACCTGTTTTCTCTCCTCATTTGCCCCAGGGCGGATGTGCAAAATGATGGCGCTGTGCTGCAAGTCGACAAAGGACGGAGCATCTCGTTCAACGATTTTCAGCAGGTAACGCTTTCCCCACAGATAATGGCTCTCCCGGTCAATGTACTCCCTCGGGGTTTCACGCTCCTGCCCCTGCAACTTGCGCTGCTGTTTTTTTATCCAGCCAAGGCGTGAAATGGCATAGAGCCTGAGGGTATCAATCTTCATGCCGGATGGTGCCGAAATACGCACGCGGCCTGTTGGCGGATAAACACTGAGATGGATGTTTTTGATCTCCTTCAGCACCACATCAACCTCAATATCGCCGAGAGCAAAGCGGGTAACCATTTTCAATACTCTCTTTGCCGTTCAATAACCAGAAAAAGCCGCTCAACGGCATCTTCATCCTGCAACAGCTCAAATAACGCTCCCTTGATAATATTCTCCTTCGCTTTAACGCCGCGCCAGCCGTTCGGTCTGACTCGTCTGACGGTTTCGTCTATCGTCATCACCAAACGTAATTTTTTATCCTGAAACCCTTTATAGTGCTGTGAATCCTCAGAAAAATCAAGGTCAACACTACCAACCCGATCCAGCTTCAGGTTATTGTACAGGGCGCGACGCCCCGGAGTATCGAGTTGCGCTGGAGTCTCTTCCGCACGGCCTGATTCAACCCGGCTTGCCAGTTCGGCGATACGCATGAGATAAGCTTCGTAATCAATTGCCTGCTGGTGACGCGAAGCAATAAGCTCATCGAGCAGGGTTGACATCCGCTCATAAAATGCCGGATCGTTCAGATGATCTTTGATGATTTTGCTGCGAACATTATTCTCGATGGTTTCGGCAATCGCATCCCTGCTGCTTTTGATCCCCTCGGGCAGGCTCTTGATAGCTTCTGCAATTCCGGATTTCACCATCAGCTCAAGCAGCGGCATAGCATCAAAGGGAGAGATCTTCCTCGGCTCATCGGCTTCGATGTAGGTATCGATCAGATGGCGCATATCGGCCTCATAAGCCTTCAGATCGATACATTCAACACTGGCCTTACGGATAATTTCACGCAGCTTGAGATAACGATCGATATCTCTCTTTATTCGCTGAATATCAGCAGCAGTGTAGCCTGCCGAATCAAGCTCACCCGAAATACCGCCGTACGCCCTTATAAGCATGGCCGTTGCCTTGTAGAGGGCTGCACGCAACGTTTCCCGATCAGAAAGATCCTCCGAAATCTCACTGTTCCCGCAGAAATAATGGATATGCTGAAGCTCCCCTTTCGGAGGCTCAACCGGTTCGCAGATCAGTGCAAGAGCTTCCAGGGCATTGTCGAGCCGTTCGCGTCCCTTCGCAAGCCGCTCTTTCATCAGAATGCCGGACTCACCTCCTGTTGTATCGCTCCTGTCAAGCTCAGAAGTATAGACGGTATAAACTTTCAGCGCATCGTTGACCTTGTTGAAGAGATCTTTATAATCAACGATATAGCCGAACTCCTTGTCGTCACCGTCAAGGCGGTTGGTGCGGCAGATAGCCTGAAAGAGGCCATGATCCTGCATGCTCTTGTCAATATAGAGGTAGGTACAGCTTGGCGCATCAAAGCCTGTCAGCAATTTATCGACCACAATCAGCAGCTTCATAGTCGCCGGCTGCTCCCGAAAAAGCTTTTTGGCATTATCCTCATAGCTCTCAGTTTTCGACTTGCCCGGCAATGCATCGACATGCTGCAACAGGGCGGTATAGGTGTTGTAGATGAACTCTTTATCTGTCTCCGTGTTGGCTCCGGTATCTTCGGTTGTGATGTCTCTCGTTTGCGGATTGTAGGAGGTAATCACCGCACACCTGCCCCGAAAAACCGACTTCTGAAAGAGCTCGAAATACTTGCAGGCCTCATAGATGCTCGAAGCAACAAGAATGGCGTTTCCGCGATGGTTACTGAGGCGAGGCTTGACACTAAAATCAAACACAATATCGTTGACGACCCGGTTCATCCGGGAGCGGGAGCTGAGCACATGCTGCATGGTTCCCCACTGCTCACGAAGGGCGGCCTTCTGCCACTCGTTCAACCCCCTCGTCTTGGCATCGAACCAGGCATCGATCTTCTCCTTCGACCCCAGTTGCTGGTCGATATCCCGCGCCTCATAGAGCAGATCGAGCACCACCCTGTCCTCAACAGCCTCGTTGAACTTGTAGGTATGGATGTAGCTCCCGAACACCTCAAGGGTGGTTGCCGCATCTTTCTTCAACAGAGGCGTGCCGGTAAAGCCGATAAACACCGCATTGGGCATGAGAGCCTTCATCGTCCGGTGCAGCTTGCCGCTCTGCGTCCGGTGGCACTCATCAACAAAAACAAAAACATCCCCTACCGTATGACCCGGTTGCGACTCAAGCTCTTTGATGAACTCCTCAAAATTGTCCACCCCTTTTCTGCCGAATTTGTGCACCAGCGAGCAGAGCAGACGCGGTGAAGGCTGGCTGAGCTGCTTCATCAGATCCCTGCCGCTGGTGGTGCGCTGGATTGATACGCCAGCATCGGTAAAAACGCCGGCAATCTGCTTGTCGAGCTCATCGCGATCGGTAACAATCACAACGCGGGCGGCAGGCTTGTTTTCCAGAATCCAGCGAGCCAGAAGCACCATCACCATGCTCTTGCCGCTCCCCTGCGTATGCCAGATAATGCCGCCCCTGAACGCATCGGCATGGCGCTGTGCTGCCTTGACGCCGAAATACTGGTGCACCCGCGGCAGCTTCTTTACGCCGCCATCGAACAGAACAAAATCATGCAGCAGCTCAATCAGTCTGCTCTTTTCGCAGATCTTGAGCAGATACTTGTCGAGCTTGAATCGGGAGTTATCCTCCTCATCCTCCTTCCATTGCAGAAAATACTTCTCCTCCGTGCCGATCGTGCCATACTTCAGCCCTTCTGAATCGTTTCCGGCAAAAATGAACTGCACCGTTGAAAAAAAGGGGGCAATAAACTCCGAACGCTGGTTGACAAGACTTTGCCGGATGCCGTCACCAAGCGATACCCGGCTGTTCTTCAACTCCAGCACGCCAACCGCAATCCCGTTGACATAGAGCACCATATCGGGCCGTTTATCATGCTGGCCGCAAACCGTCACCTCCTCGGCAATGGCAAAGTCGTTCAGCTCCGGATTCTCCCGGTTGATAAGCTTGATGGTTTCCGTATTCTCCCCCGCCGCCGCTTTTACCGGAACACCGTAGTGAAGCAGGCCGTAGACTTTCCGGTTGTTTTCATAGAGAGTGCGGTTCGGATTACTCGCCTCAATATGGAGTTCATGGATGGCTTTGGCAATCTGCACCCCGGAGTAGCCACTCCGTAAAAGATATGCCCTCAGCAGACCCTCTTCGATATTGCTGTTCCCCTCGCGGTCTCTCCATTCGCCGAGATAGCGATAGCCAAGCTCGCTGGTGAACAGGGCAATAACACGGTTCTGCGTCCCGCGTTCAGAGTTGCCGATGATGGTCAAGCGGTTACCTCCCGATTAATCTGTAAATATGTTATTGAGTGTCATTCAGACGTACAACTGCTTTGGCAAACTCTTCAAAATCCTGAAGGTGTGCTGTGGCAATGGCGAAAACGATTGCCCAGTTGATGGACTCATAGTTGTGGACTGCGAGATTACGAAATCCTACCGCCTTTTTCAGGCGATCGGCCAAATCGGCAGTGATTACTCCAGCATCACATAAAATATCAAACGTTTTCCCCATAGTAGCGGGAGGGGGAAACTCGCTGCGAGCAACAAGGTGAGTTCCAATATCCACACACATCTGAACAGCACGAGTGAGGTTAAGGGAGAGAATATCCTGAGCGTCGTAATCGGAACCCAGTGCAGCGGCGTTTTTGGGGCATTTCTCTTTAACCCTGTGGATTGAGCGGCGCAAAGATTCGAGCTTCTGTTCAATTAACGGCCAATCCATGCTTCTCTCCTCTCCTTCAGAATTCTTCGCTGATAAGGCACGAAATCCTCCTGGTTATAAAGATGTTTGAGCACCAGCTCAGCAAAAAGCGTATTGCTGCCAACGATTCTCCTTCCTCCGGCGATAATCTGGCCCAGCAAAGGTTCTCCAACGGTTGACAAATCAATCAAGTCAACAGGGCGTCCAATTACTTTTGCCAAGTCTGAAATCAGTTCGATTGTTTCATGAACGTCAAGCGGATGATCAGCGCCAACCGCCAAATCGAGATCACTGTCATGATGAGCACTCCCTTTGGCCAACGAGCCAAACAACAGCGCGAGTCGAATGGCATTGTGCCGTTCAAGCACCTGGCGGATCTCTTTATCGATATTCTCTGTCACCATGCTTTTGTGATTCTGTTCCCCTTTTTTTCTCCACGACTCTCAACTTCGCAGCTCAAGCAACTCTGCAATAACCAAGTATTTCTTTTGTCACGGAATATATTGATTTTGTCACTCTCCATCACAGCTTATAACGCGCATCTGGATTTCGCGTTCAGAGTTGCAAGGAGCTGGCGAGGATGAAATATTGTCAAGAAGCTGCCAGCTTTTCCTGTATTCTGTCTATCATAGCAAGAACGATCATAAACTGATGGGGAGAAGACAATGAAAACATGGCAACTGCAACATGCAAAAAATCATTTGAGCGAAGTGGTCCGCAACGCCCTCAATAAGGGTCCA
>SESF01003083.1_pt1 | contig 18183 bp, 16 predicted proteins | sample 3171521 | NCBI WGS metagenome assembly SESF01 (sample SAMN10866945, study PRJNA518727) | freshwater metagenome | biome: subpolar coniferous forest; feature: holomictic lake; material: water; isolation source: holomictic Lake 227, 6 m and 8 m depth | place: Canada: near Kenora, Ontario | collected...
TTAATTATTGATTTCGGATTTAATTTAAGTGCAACAAAAAGAATAGCTTTAGCAAAAGGAAATCAACAAGAATTAAATAAAGTTTTTACAGCTACTGTACTTTCAAAGATTTTTTTGTTAATAGTCAGTTTCGTCTTACTTATTGCAATAGAATCGATACCTCGATTCTCAATATATCGTATCACCACTTTTATTATGTTTCTAATGGTTATTGGGAATACATTTTCATTTGTTTGGTTATTTCAGGGATTAGGTAATATTCGAATAGCATCGATAATTAATACTGTAGCAAAACTATCTATTTTACCCTTGGTTTTTCTATTTGTAAAGAAGCAGGAAGATTATCTATCTGCTGCCTTTATTCAAAGTCTGGTATTTATTATTAGTACGTTAATAACAATCCTATTTATATATAAAAATAAATGGGTATCATTTGTAAAGACCAGTAGAAATGAAATACTAAACGAAATGAAAGAGAGTTTTCCGTTATTCATTTCAATTGCTGCTACAAGCATATATACTTCCAGCTTTGTAGTTGTATTAGGGTACTTTACAACACCTATGGAAGTGGGCAAATATGCAGCTGTAGATAAATTGATGCGGGCATTATGTTATTTAATATTCATACCTGTTTCACAGGCATTTTATCCTAAAATAAGTCGTTTGGCACAAGAAAATAAAGCACAAGCTGTAAAATTAACTATTAGGATATTTTTTGCAGTAGGCTTAAGTATGATATTTTTATTATTAGGAATGTTTTTTGGTGGGCCTTTGGCAACAAAATTTTTAGGAAATGATTATAATGGAAGTGAGATATTATGTAGAATTTTGGCATTCGTACCATTATTTGTGGCTACAGGGGGAGTAGCAGGCCAATTAGTGTTACTGGCTATTGGGAATAAAGCTGACAAAAAATATTTTCAGCGAGTTTATTTATTTGCCGGATGTGTTGCTTTAATAAGTATTTTTATTCTAATTCCATTATGGTCATCAACCGGAGCCGCAATTTCGTTATTACTTACGGAGTTTGTTGTTTCTTTTTTTATGTGTTGGAGAGCAGTAAAGGTTTATTTATTACCTTCGAAAGCACTAATTTTGGATTGATCTGTCAATATGCTGTATTAATTATCATTATATATTGTTCTGAAAAATAATTTGTCCAATGAATTTAATGCTATTACCCATATTTGTAATGAGTCTTTTTTCATTGATCGAATTTTTATTCCCTGATCAACGAAGAATGAATAATCAGTTATTTAAACTCGCATTTTTTATTGTATATTCAATTATTGCAGTTAAATACTATTATGGACCAGACATTAGATTATATGTTCCGTTATATGATAAAATAGAGTCTCCGTGGGATATTTTTCTGAATGGAACAGTTGTCGGAAGTAACGTTGAAATTGGCTTTGTGTTCTTCTGTAGTATATTTAAATGGTTGGGATTCAGTTTTTGGTTTTTCACTTTCACTATAACGAGTATTTACTTTTTGGCTATTTATAAATTATTCAATAAATTAGACAAATATAAAACATTTGCGTTGTTTGCTTTAGTTGTTTTTGAAGCTAATATTTTATTTTTTGAATACAGACAGTCCTTATCTGTTGCTTTTTACATATTTAGTATCTTAGCTTATTTTGATAAAAAATATAGTCGATTTATTTTATTTAGCATTTTGTCAATTCTGTTTCATAAATCAGCAATACTAGTTTGTTTATTGACTTTCACAATGCTTTTTCTCCCAACTATTACTTATTCCAAAAAATATTATATATTATTGTTAATATGTTTGGTAACCTGTATTTTCTTTTCAATAGGTGATATTGCTACCTTGCTAACTAAGATTTTACCTTTTAATTCAGGAGCCATATTTTCTATTAAGCACCATTTAACGATAGAAAAAAATATACAAGTAGTTCTATTCACTTATATAATTGGTATTTATAGTTTGTACTATTACGGGAAGGAAAGAAATTATAAACGTTATTATGCATTGATGTTATCTTTCATTTTGTTTATTGCAATATTTTATAAATACTGGTTCTTTTTAGGTCGATTCAGGTCGTGTTTTATGCCTTTAATTATTGTTTTTGTGATTAAGGAAATAACTGATAATCAATATAAGTCGGTTTTCTTAAAGCAATTGCTGGTGCTGTCAGTTTATACTTATTGTTTCTTTTATACACGTGGAGTTTTTCTTTCGAATGAAAATAGTGCAACTAAGGTTTTAAATGCTACAACAATTTTTACTTTAAAGGATGAATCAGAAGAACAAATAAAAGCAAAGAATATAAAACTTGCCAATAAGTATTTTGATACTGAATATTTAAAAAATCACATTAAAGACACGAATTAAAAAATGATATCAGTTTGCATTGCAACGTATAATGGTGCAAAATATTTGAAAGAACAGCTAGATTCTATTTTGCATCAGCTTGATAATGAAGACGAAGTAATAATTTCTGATGAACAATCAACAGATAGTACACTAGAAATTTTGTCAAATTATAATGATAGTCGGATAAAAATATTCAGCAATACACGAACTAAAGGAGTAATTGGAAATTTCGCGAATGCTATATATCATGCTCAGGGAGAATATATTTTTCTGGCAGACCAGGATGATGTTTGGTTACCTTCAAAAATTAATATTACTGTGTCTAAAATTCGAAGTATTGAACACAATCATCCCGATATTCCAATTTTAGTATTTACTGATGCAACTGTAGTAGATGAAGACCTTTCAGTAATAACAAAATCAATATTTAAACATGAAGGTCAAAAACCTGAATTCTCTGCTACTCCAAATATTTTATGTGTTGCAAATAGAATAATGGGCTGTACAATGGCATTCAATAAAAAAACAAAAGAAATCTGCTTGCCAATAAGTTCAAATGCTGTCATGCATGACTGGTGGATTGCCTTATGTGTAGCTAAATATGGTATTGTAGAATCGATAGATGAACCCCTTCTATTGTATAGGCAACACTCTAACAATATTGTTGGATGTCAGGTAATACAAAAGGATAAGTTAATGGATAAAGTGAAGAAAATGAAATCTTTATGGCTGTTTAATAAAAGAGTTTATCGAATGAGTTCCTCCTTATTTCCTATGAGTTTCCTTAAATTTTCGATGTTAAAAATCCGCTTACATATCTGAAGAAATGAAAGTTTATTTTCTAATAAGTTCGTTAACGACATCGGCTGGTACAGAAAGGATAACTACCTTACTTGCCAATGAATTTATTCATCTGGGATATGAGGTGGGCATTATAGCTATTCATAAAGGAGGAGCACCTTTTTTCAGTTTGGATGCCTCAGTAAAGGTTTCATATTTAAATCAAGAGTCACATACCAATATTTACTTATTTTATCCACTAAATATCTTTAAAATAAGAAGAATTCTTAAAAGAAATAAAGCGGATATTGTGATTGATGTGTGCAGTGCAATGTCATTAATGAGTATACCTGCAACTGCCTTTACCGGAATAAAGGTGATTACATGGGAACATTTCAACGCTATGGTTGAATGGAACCCGATAACATCACCCTTTGCCCGAAAATTAGCAGCTTTATTCTCATCCCATATTGTTGTCTTGACAGAAACAGATAAAAAAGTTTTTGAAAATAAATATAAGGCAAGGAATGTAATTACTATTTCTAATCCTATTACATTTAATTCGGAAACGCCCAGTTTACTGACAGAAAAAGTTGTACTATCAATTGGTAGATTTGAACCACAGAAGGGGTTTGATATGTTGATTGATGCTTGGGAAATGTGTAGATGTAAAGAGTTTGGTTGGAAACTCAAAATTGTTGGTAGTGGTGTTTTAAAATCAGAAATGGAAAATCAGATTATCGCTAAAAATATGCAAGAAACCATATGTTTAGAACCTCCAACTCATCAGGTAATAGATTTATATAAAAACTCATCTATTTTTGCGATGTCTTCCCGATTTGAGGGATTACCTTTGGTACTCATTGAATCAATGTTTATGGGGTTGCCAATTATCAGTTTTGATTGTGAAACCGGTCCCAGGGACATTGTAAAAAACAATATTAGCGGGCGTTTGGTCAAACCAAATGATGTGAAAAGCCTGGCTCAGAATATTGATGAGTTGGCCTTAAATCCAACATTGTTACAAGAATATGGAAAAAATGCTTTAATTTATAACAAACAATTTGAATTAGCTCCTATCATACAAAAATGGATTACTCTGATACAAAAATAATGAAAATTGCCGTCGATTGTCGTATGATCAACAAAAGCGGAATTGGTGTTTATTTAAAGAATATCTTATATTATTGGTTACAGTCATCCAATATTCATTGGACATTGATTGGCAAAAAGGAAGAGTTAATATCCCTGCCGTTAAACTCGAATTGTCATATTGTTGATTGTGATATTCCTATTTTTTCAGTAAAAGAGCTATTAAGTTTTCCCGTAATTGAAATTAATGATTGTGATTTATTTTATTCTCCCAATTTCAATATTCCAGCTGGTATAAAAATACCAATTTATATTACAATACACGATGTGGTATTTCTTGATATCAAAGGACTTTCAAATACGATTGGTTTATGGATTCGCCGATTTATGATGTATCGTGCTATGAGATTAGCTCATTCAATTTTTACAGTCTCTGAATTTTCAAAAAAAAGAATAATTTCTCATTTTGGAAATAAAAAGGAAATTATAGTTGCATATAATGGTTTACGGGTAGATTTGCTGGATTTTAATCCCAATCAAACTTCTAAAATATATGACTTTGAATATGTGCTATTTATAGGCAATATAAAAAAATATAAAGGTTTAGATATTTTGTTGAAAGCAATGGAAGGTAATGATAAGAAATTGGTTATTATAGGTTCTGTTCAAAATTTGAAGACATCGGATAAAATAATATATGAAAAAATACGTTTAAATAGTAATATCAGGTTTGAAGGCCATATTGAAAATGATCAGACCTTATATAATATAATATATCATGCAAGTGTTTTGGTTCAACCATCTCGTTATGAGGGGTTTGGGATCCCCCCATTGGAATCATTATATTTAGGTACTCCAACAATAGTATCGGATATTCCCGTTTTAAAAGAAATATATGGAAAGTTGCCCTTGCTGTTTTTTAAAGATGGAGATGCAGATGATTTAAGATTAAAATTAGAAATGAAAGTTTTTCCTGAAATTGACAAAGAAATTGTTAGAAATAAATATCAATATCAAATAACCGCAGCTATAATACTGGAACAAATCACAAAATATTTTCAATGAAAAAAATTTTACATATCTCAAAATTTTACTATCCATATTACGGCGGCATTGAAGATGTTGCACGTACTATTATAGATGAACTCAAGCCCTACTTTGATCAACGCATAATTTGTTTTAATCATGAAAAGGGAACTATTTACAATATTAATGGTGCAGATGTGTTACGTATAGGTACATCCTTTACAGTTGCCTCTCAACCGATTTCTTTTAAATATAGAAATATTCTCCAAAAAACGATAGATTCATTCAATCCCGATTTCATTCACCTTCATTTACCTAATCCGCTTATTGCAACCTATGTACTGACACTTAATTTAAGAGGTGCCAAAATCATAACACATTGGCATGCCGATATTTTAGGACAAAAGGGGTTTTACAGCTTATACAAACCTTTTGAGCGCAAAATACTGGAGAAAAGTTACAAAATAATTGCTACCAGTGAGATGTACAAAAATCATTCTGAACCACTCCAGGATTTTTCAAATAAAACTTACATCTTACCTAACACAGTCAATGAATCAAAATTACATCTTTTTAACGGTGAACAAGAAGAAATCGATAAAATAAAGACCAAATATGGGAATAAAAAAATCATTTTTTTTGTTGGTAGGCATGTTGGTTATAAAGGGATTGATTTTTTGATTGAGTCTGAAAAATTCATTTCGGAAGAGTGTATTATTCTTGTTGCTGGCACTGGAGAATTGACTAAGGCTTTAAAAGATAAAGTTGGACCTAACATAAGAATAAAGTTTATCGGACGTCTCACCAATAACGAACTAAAATACTACCTTCATGCAGCATCTGTATTTGCCTTCCCTTCCCACAATAGGAGTGAGGCTTTCGGTGTCGCTTTAGCAGAAGCTCTGTATTGTGGTTTACCAGCAGTTTCATTTGATATTAAAGGTTCAGGTACATTGTGGGTTAATAAAGACGGTCATTCAGGTTTGGTTGTAGAAAATATGAACGTGGAGGAGTTTGGAGCAGCTTTATCAAAGATTCTCTCCTCTGATTCTTTACAAAAAGAATTTTCTGAGAATGCCGTTTCATGGGTAAAAACTAATTTTCTCAAAGATCAGATTCTTCCCATAATGAATGAAATTTATTCATAAATACAATGCTCAACGCTTCGATAGTTTTATATAATCACTCACTGTCGGAAATTACTCCTTTAGTAGAAATCTTACGGAAATCAGAACAGGTTTCCGTTATTTTTTTGATAGATAACTCTCCCGATCGGAATACGTCCTTTGAGCAACTCGATGTGAATTATCTGCATTTGGGCAAAAATATTGGCTATGGTGCTGCCCATAATATAGCCATTCGTCAGACTATCGAACAAAACATTCCCTATCATTTGGTAGTAAATCCTGATATTTCATTTGACTTTGAAATTTTGCAGAAAATTTCCGATTTTATGGATTCTAATCCTAAAATCGGACATGTAATGCCTAAAGTATATTACCCAAGCGGTGAGATTCAGTATTTATGCAAACTGCTTCCCACACCCTTTGATTTGATTTTCAGAAGATTTCTTCCTCAGTCCTGGACAAAAAAAGGAATGGATAAATTTGAACTTCGAAGTTCTGCTTATAATCAGATTATGGATGTTCCATATTTGTCGGGATGTTTTATGTTTTTACGAACGGAAGCTCTTATGAAGGTTGGATTGTTTGATGAACGATTTTTTATGTATCCCGAAGATATTGATTTAACCCGCCGCATTCAGCGCGAATTCCGAACAGTATTTTATCCTGAACTTAGTATTATTCACCACCATGCCCGTGATTCTTATCTCAATTTGAAGATGTTATGGATACATACCAGCAATATGATTCGCTATTTCAATAAATGGGGCTGGATTTTTGACCGGGAGCGGAAAATAATTAATAAAAATACGCTTAATCAATTTAAATAATGATACTTTTGCATTCGTAAAATCATTATTTCTAACCTATGAATTTCAGTCTAATCCAAATAACTAGTGCCTTTATGGTACTTTTTGCCATTATCGATATTTTAGGATCTATTCCCATTATTCTTAATATCAAGCAAAAGGGTGATGTAGTTCATTCTTTCAGAGCCAGTGTTGTGGCACTTATCATTCTGATTGGTTTTTTGTTTGGAGGCGAGGGAGTTTTAAAACTTTTCAATGTTGATATTCAGTCTTTTGCAGTAGCCGGGGCATTAGTAATTTTTGTTTTTGCAATGGAAATGGTATTAGACATAGAAATTTTCAGAAATAAAGGTCCCAAAAACGGTTCGTCCATTGTGCCCATTGCATTTCCATTAATTGCCGGTCCGGGATCATTCACAACTTTACTTACTTTACGCGCTGAATATGCTACCGAAAATATTATTACAGCACTGGTTCTCAATATGATATTTGTTTTTCTGGTTCTCAAATCAACTTCTAAAATTGAAAAGATGATAGGGGAAGGAGGAATTTATATTCTTCGTAAATTCTTTGGAATTATTTTATTAGCCATTGCTGTGAAATTGTTTACAACTAATATTGGATCGTTACTATAATAGCCCACTAAACTCCCCCGAAGGGGACTTTAAGACAAAAGCTTACTGAAAGGAAATTCAGTAAGCTTTTGTCTTTTTTTGTTTCCCCTTTTGGGGGAATTAAAGGGGGCTCTATTCCAATACTTCGTTATCGTGCATTTCTTTCATAAAGGTCACGAAATCATTTTTTCGGTCAGAGTCCATCCATTCCAGGCTGCGGCGTGGATGAGCATTCAACGCACCGGAAATAAGATATGGAATGTGATATCCCCAGTCTATTTCTTTTTGCATAGGGTGAACATAGTCCTGAATTACCTGCAACAACGGTAATAATCGGTATTTAGGGTTTTTCAGGAAAGCAATCAGAATTTCAATGGGGCAATTACCAGCACCACGCCCTAATCCCATCAAAGTAGCATCAAGCATAGTGCAACCTTCCATAATGGCAGTGTAAGTGTTCGACATGGCCATTTGCATATTATTATGCGCGTGTATTCCTATTTCTTTTCCGGGCAAAGCAGCCATATACTTGCGAACCAAATGTTGAATAGATTCCACATACATACTTCCGAAACTGTCAACGGCATAGAATGTTTTTACCCGTGATTTTGCAATGTCTTTCAAAGCTTCATCCAGTTCCAGTTCACCCACGGTTGAAACTGCCATTAAATTGATACAAACTTCGTAACCTTTGTCCATACAGTGATGTGCAAGTGCAATGGCTTTGTCTACCTGGTGGCAATAACAAGCCACGCGTATCATGTCCAGCAAGCTTTCCGAAGCCATTGGTATATCGTCAAGGTCAATACGTCCGATGTCAGCCATTGCTGAAAGTTTCAGGTTGGTTTCATTTTTACCGACTATGCGTTCCAAATCCTTTTGATGACAGAACTTCCATGGTCCCATTTCTTTGCGGCTGAAAGCTTTTTCGCTGCTCAGGTACCCTATTTCCATATAGTCAACTCCGGCTTCCACACAGGCATTGTAAACCCCACGAACGAAATCGTCAGAAAATTGCCATTTGTTCATTAATCCACCGTCACGCACGGTGCAATCCATTACTTTAATCTCTTGTTTGTACATGTTATGACCCCCAACCCCCTAAAGGGGGCTTTTGATTAGTTATTATTTATTTGTAGTTTGCATTTATTAATTTGACTCTTATGCTTCCCTTTAGGGGATTTAGGGGTCATCTTTTTTCTAATATCTCCAGTTCCTTTCCAATATTGTGATCCACCAAAAACCGATAAATCTGTTCGAAAGTTTCTTTATCTAAGCCATGCTCCTCAGCCCATTCTCCACGAGCTTTGATAACATGATTTTTACGATCCTGAGCAATGACGCTTTCCACATCATTTTTGTACTTCACAATTTCGCTGACGTATTTAAAACGCAATCCAAAAAGAGCAATAATTTCTTTGTCAATCAAATCGATTTGATGTCGAATTTCTTCTTTGGAAGAACATTCAGAAGGAGATTTAGATAATTTCAACGTTAATACAGGTTTTTGTAAATATATTGTACAAAAATAGTGATTTTGTTTCAGTTTCTAAAATCCAAATCCTTAATTAGTTACAAATTGATATTTTATTGCGATTAAACTGTTGAGTTTAGCAAGTTTCACAAAGTTTATAAAACGACTGACGGGGTGACTCAAAGTCACCCCGTCAATAAATTGAGTTTCAGATTTTAATTATCAATTAAAGCAATTCAACGCTTCTTTTTACAAAGTTTGCCAACGCTTCGCCTTTCAGCATATTGTTTGCTAACAATGCTAAATCAATCAGTTGACGAACCTGTTTTGTTTCTGAGGCAAACGATTTCAAAATCATTTTTTTCTTATCAGTCAATTCCTGTATTTGTTTGTCAAACTCTTCGATTTGAGTTTTTTCTGAGGCTGGAATCTCTTCGTCTTTTTTGCCTTTTTGATTTTCTTTCAGTGCTGATTTTTGACTTTCGACAAGTGTAATTTCAGTTTCGAGTGGTTTCACTTCAGTTCCACAGGCTGATTCTTCATCGGCCAATAATTTTTCAATTATCGGATGAGCAGTGTTCACTACCAGGTTGTAACTGTCGGGCATTTCACCATAGAAACTCATCATACCGCCTTGCAATGCCGACATTTCTTTCATACGGCGCATAAACTCGTTTTGAGTTACAAAAACCGGATTTGAAGTTGGTGCCAGTTGTTCAAATGTGACAATAAAGTTAGTTTTGTCAATTGGCGGAACTTGTGAATCGAAAACCGTTACCAGTGCATCGCGTTGCTCATCTGTCAAAGCTACTTTAGCAGCGTCGTCTTTCTGAATAATTTTATCAATCACGTCGCTGTCAACACGCACGAAACGGGTTTTTTCAAATTTTTGTTCCAGTTGCCCAACTACGTGAACATCCAACTGTCCATCCATAATCAGCACATCATAACCTTTGTCTTTGGCGTGTTGAATGTAGCTGTATTGTTCATCTGAATTATTGGCATACAGGTAAATCAAATCACCATTTTTGTCTTTTTGATTTTCGCCAACCAGCGTTTTGTATTCTTCGAAAGTAAAGTATTTGCCATCAATGTTTTTCAATAATGAAAATTTTTCGGCTCTTTCGTAGAATTTCTCATCGCTGAGCATTCCATATTGGATAAATACTTTCAAGTTGTCCCATTTTTCTTCAAAAGCATTACGATCGGCTTTAAAAATTTCTGCCAGACGATCGGCTACTTTTTTGGTAATATGACTCGATATTTTCTTCACATTGGCATCACTTTGCAGATAACTGCGCGATACGTTCAATGGAATATCGGGTGAGTCGATAACTCCGTGAAGTAAGGTAAGATATTCGGGTACAATGTTTTCCACATGATCGGTAACATACACCTGATTGCAATACAACTGAATTTTATTGCGTTGCATTTCAATATTATTCTTGATTTTCGGGAAATACAAAATACCGGTCAGGTTAAACGGATAATCCACGTTCAGGTGAATGTGAAACAATGGATCTTCAGCCATTGGATTCAGTTCGTGGTAGAATTTGGTATAATCTTCATCAGTCAGGTCGGCCGGTTTGCGAGTCCATGCCGGATTGGTGTTATTGATAATATTGTCCTCTTCGGTTTCAACATTCTTGCCATCTTTCCACTCTTTTTTCTTCCCAAAAGCAATTTCAATTGGAAGGAATTTGCAGTATTTGGTTAGCAATTCCTGAATTTTGGATTCTTCCAGAAAGTCTTTGTTATCGTCATCAATGTGAAGTACGATATCAGTTCCTCGTTCTGCTTTAATCGTGTCCTCCAGATTATACTCGGGACTTCCGTCGCAAGCCCAATGCTGAGCTTTAGCATCTTCTTTGTGGGATTGTGTAAAGATTTCAACTTGTTTTGATACCATAAACGACGAGTAGAAACCAAGTCCGAAATGACCGATAATGGCTTGTGCATCGTTTTTGTATTTTTCCAAAAACTCTTCAGCACCCGAAAATGCAATCTGATTGATATATTTTTCAATTTCTTCGGCAGTCATACCAATTCCACGATCGGAAATAGTGAGCGTGCCTTTCTTTTTATTTATCGCGATGCGTACAGTTAAATCGCCCAATTCGCCTTTGTATTCGCCAACTGATGCCAGTGTTTTTAATTTCTGAGTCGCATCTACGGCATTCGACACTAATTCACGCAGAAAAATCTCGTGATCGCTGTACAAAAATTTCTTGATAACGGGGAAAATATTTGCACTCGTTACCCCAATGTTTCCTTTACTCATTGTTTATTCGTTTTTATTAGCCCCCTAAATCCCCCAAGGGGGACTTTTGAGAGAAGTTGATGATTTATTGTATTTTTATTATTGTTCTATCTGGAATTGATTTTTATCTCATTCCGGTTTGTGCGACTTTTGATATTCAAAAAAAGTGCCAAGTGAAAGAATGTGACAGAATGGCAGAAAACAACTACTGTTTTGACACTTTCAGGGTTGAAGGTCATTCTTCAAACCCCAAAAAATCACTATTTTAGAGTCATTCTGCACGAATTCTACAAAAAAGTTTGTATCTTTGCGCCCGAAATTTAGATGTATAAAAACAATAATGTAATTTTATGAATGTAGTTACAAAAACTATCACATTGGGTGATGGACGTACCATTTCTATCGAAACAGGAAAATTGGCCAAACAGGCTGATGGCTCTGTAATGGTTCGCATGGGTAATACCATGCTGTTGGCCACAGTTTGTTCAGCACAAGATGCTGTTCCGGGCACAGACTTTATGCCACTTTCTGTGGATTATAAAGAAAAATTCTCTGCTTTTGGTCGTTATCCCGGTGGTTTCCTTCGTCGTGAAGGTCGTGCTTCGGATTACGAAATTTTAGTTTCTCGTCTTGTTGACCGCGCATTGCGTCCGTTATTTCCGGATGATTTTCACGCTGAAACTTTCGTAACAGTAACTCTTTTCTCATCGGATGGTGAAGATATGCCTGATGCGTTGGCTGGTTTAGCTGCTTCGGCTGCGTTGGCTGTGTCAGATGTTCCATTCAATGGTCCAATTTCCGAATGTCGTGTTGCTCGTATCAACGGTCAATTTATCGTAAATCCTACTTTTGCTCAATTAGTTGATGCGGATATGGAAATTATGGTGGCTGCTACTATCGACAATATCATGATGGTGGAAGGCGAAATGAAAGAAGTGAGCGAAGATGATTTGTTGAACGCTATGAAAGTGGCTCACGAAGCAATCAAAGTTCAATGCCAGGCTCAATTGGAATTGATGGAAGAAGTTGGTAAAACGATAAAACGTGTTTATTGCCACGAAGAAATTGACGAAGATCTGAAAAAAGATGTTTGGGCTAAAACTTACGATAAAGTGTATGAAATTGCTGCTTCTTGTAACACGGACAAACACTCACGTGTAGATAATTTCAAAGCTGTAAAAGCTGAATATATTGCAGGTTTAGACGAAGAAATTGTCTCTGCTAAAAAAGGGCTGATTGGTAAATACTATCATGAAGTAGAAAAAGAAGCGATGCGTCGTTCTATTCTGGATGAAGGTAAACGTTTAGATGGTCGTAAAACAACCGAAATTCGTCCTATCTGGTCTGAAGTTGATTACCTTCCGGGAGCGCATGGTTCTGCAGTATTTACTCGTGGTGAAACTCAATCATTGACTACCGTTACCTTAGGAACTAAAATGGATGAGAAATTGGTTGATGAAGCTTTATACAAAGGAAAAGAACGTTTCTTATTGCACTATAACTTTCCACCATTCTCTACCGGTGAAGCTCGTGCTTCTCGTGGCGTTGGTCGTCGTGAAGTGGGTCATGGTAACCTGGCTCTTCGTGCATTGAAAAACATGATTCCTGAAAACTATCCTTACGTTGTTCGTGTGGTTTCTGATATTTTGGAATCAAACGGATCTTCTTCAATGGCTACAGTTTGTGCCGGAACATTGGCATTAATGGATGCAGGTGTACAGATTCTGAAACCGGTTTCGGGTATTGCCATGGGATTGATTTCCGAAAATAAAGGTAAAAACTTTGCAGTTCTTTCTGATATTTTAGGTGACGAAGATCACTTAGGCGATATGGACTTCAAAGTAACCGGAACGAAAGATGGTATAACAGCTACTCAAATGGATATCAAAGTGGATGGACTTTCATACGAAATTCTTGAAACAGCATTGAATCAGGCGAAAGCAGGTCGTATGCATATTTTGGGTAAAATTCAGGAAACCCTGGCTGCTCCACGTGAAGATATGAAACCAAATGCTCCACGAATTGTGGCCATGTACATTCCGAAAGAAATGATTGGTGCGATTATCGGACCTGGTGGAAAAATCATTCAAAACATGCAGGCTGAAACAGGTGCTATTATTACTATTGAAGAACAGGGTGACCAGGGACGAGTAGAGATTGCTGCTAATAACAAAGCTGCTATTGATGCTGCTATTGCTAAAATTAAAGGCATTGTTGCAATTCCTGAAATTGGCGAAACTTATCCTTCGAAGGTAAAATCAGTAATGCCATACGGTGCATTTGTTGAATTTATGCCGGGTAAAGAAGGTTTATTGCATATTTCAGAAATTGACTGGGTACGCATAGAAACCATGGATCAGGCCGGAATTAAAGAAGGTGATATGATCGATGTGAAATTGTTAGAAATTGACCAAAAGACTGGTAAGTTTAAACTTTCTCGCAAAGCGCTAATGCCACGTCCTCCTCGTGAAGAGAAACCACAAGTTTAGTTGACAGTTGTTAGTTGAACGATTATATAAGAAAAGCTGCAATCCGATTGGGTTGCAGCTTTTTTTGTCTCTTTTTTTTTGTGAAAAAATTACCAGCGGGTTGAACTCTTTCTCCCGAAAACCAAAATATAAAGGTTAACCAGTGGGAGATAGATATCAAAAATCGCTAGTGTAGCAATGTATTTCCTTCCTCCAAAATGTTTTGAAGAGCCATTGATAATCGAAAGTTGTACAATGTAGCGGAGCAAAAATAAAACAGCGGTGGCAATCTGGGTAATCATATTCCCAAAAACTAAAGCTAAAATTAGTGCTAAGTAAAATAATCCACGTGTTGTAGGTTCGAAAAATAAACGGAATTTACTTGAACTTTTGTAATAGTTTGAAACGGAAAGATGACGTTCTTTTTGGTACAACCATCCTTTAAATGTTTTGTTTGGTTCTGACCAGGTAATACTGTCAGGAGAAATTTCAATACGGGTATTCCATGGATTACTGGCTTTGTTGACTAATAAATCATCATCACCTGAGCTAAGATGGAGGGTAGAGGCAAAGCCTTTTTGAGCAAAGAAGGTTTCTTTCCGGTAAGCCAGGTTACGACCCACCCCCATGTATGGCTTCCGGTTAGCAGCCATGCCCATGTATTGCAGGGCAATAAACAAGGTGTCATAGGTTATCAGATGATTTAAGAATCCTTTTTTTTGCAAATATGCTCCGTAACCCAATACGAAGTCAGTTTCTCGTGTGAAATTACGCATCATACGGGTAATCCAGGTTTTATCTTCGGGCATACAATCGGCATCAGTCATTAATAGAAACTCGAATTTCGATGCTTTTATTCCAAGCGTCAATCCTAGCTTTTTCGTACTGACATTATTTGCTCCAACCGGCACAAAAGTAGTTCTCAGTCGTGGATAATCGACACATAAATCACGTAATATATTGTCAGTTTCGTCGGTCGACCCATCGTTAATTACAATAACTTCAAATTCAGGATAATCCTGTTCTAAGACGAAAGGTAAAAATTTACGTAGATTTTCGGCTTCGTCTTTGGCGCAAATAATAACTGAAACGGGTGGTTGTTCAGCCTGAAAGGGAATTTTGCTGTTTTTTATTTTTGTGCGAAGATGCAATACTCCATTCAAATACCTGAAATAAAAATATATTTGATAAATGAATGTTACGAGCAGAATGCCAAATAAAATCAATTCAATCAATGAAAAGGAGAAACCGTATATATTCATATTATAACCCATAAGATTCCGTAAAGTGGAATAAGTTAGTTTAAAAGTATTTTAAGAAATGGAAAAGTGAAATAATACAACTCCTTTTTAGGGGTTGGGGCTATCAAAATTCCAATCGCCATCTTCGTCCATAAAAGTTGGTTCAATAAAATCGTCAATCTCCCGTCGTTCTTTTTTTGTAGGACGTCCTGTTCCTCTATCACGCCCCGTTTGTCCTACAAGTTTGCCTAGTTCAATTAGTTCAAGTTGGTCATTAGTTGTTACATTTTCCATAAAACCTGCAACCAATTTGGCATTCATTCGATTTTCAGACAATGCCAACACTTTGAATGAAAACAAGATCGGGTTTCGTTTAATACAAACCACATCGCCTACTCTTACATTTCGAGATGGTTTCACCTGTATGTTTTGAATAATGACCTTCCCTTTCTTACAAGCTTCGGCGGCCAGAGTCCGGGTTTTAAAAAGCCGAACAGCCCATAGCCATTTATCAATGCGTACTTCTGTCTTCATGTACCCCTAACCCCTAAAGGGGAATTTAGTTTGTATTGTTTTATTTTATCGGGAATATTATTTACAATTATAGAAACTCTTTCTTAAAGCCCCTATAGGGGTTTGGGGTCATTTCCCATTAAACTGTGTCATTGTCAATTGCATTCCTGTTAAACAAAAATTCCGGATAATTTCATTGCAACGCTCTGCTCTTTCAGGTATTGCTGCAGCTTGTTCGGCTGTCCATTTGCCCAAAACATATTCCACTTGGCGACCTTTCGCAAAATCATTCCCAATACCAAAACGCAATCGGGCATAATTGCTATGACCAAGTATTTCCTGGATATTTTTCAGGCCATTATGACCGGCATCAGAACCTTGTGGTTTTAGCCGAAGTGTTCCGAAGGGTAGCGCAATATCATCAACCACAACTAACACATTCTCAATTTCGATTTTTTCCTTCTGCATCCAGTAACGAAGGGCGTTTCCGCTCAGATTCATAAATGTGGCTGGTTTGAGCAAAATCAGTGTACGACCTTTCAACTTCAGTTCACAAGTTGCACCATAACGGTTTTCGCTAAAAAAAACATTGGACGCCTTAGCAAAAGCGTCCAATATTGTAAATCCTATGTTGTGGCGGGTATCCTGGTACTCATTACCGATATTGCCCAATCCGACAATTAAGTACTTCATAACTAGTTGATAGTTATTAGTTGTTAGTTAATAGTTAAGTGAAAGTAAATTCTTAACTGTCAATTTTAAACTGTAAACTAATTAAATTATTTGCCTGCTGTAGCAGCAGCACCACGGGCCGCTCTTGTCAATTTAACCTGAGCAACAACTGCGTTTTTAGCATTTAAAATTTCAAGTTTGTCAACTGAAACTTTAGCCACCTGAATTGATTTTCCTAATCCTAACGAAGTTACATCAATTACGATGTTTTCAGGAATTTGAGTATATAAACCTTTTACTTTTAGTTTCCGCATTTCCAATGCCAATTTACCCCCTTCTTTAACACCTTCGGCTAATCCTTCTAATTTAACGGGAAGTTCAACAATAACTGGTTTGTCTTCAGTTAGTTGTAAAAAGTCAATATGTAACACTTTATCTGTTACAGGATGAAATTGCAAAGCTTTCATAATAGCTTTGGTTTTTTTTCCATCAATGTCAAGATTTACTACAAATACCTCTGGCGAATAAATCAGTTTACGAACGTCACTTACAGTTGATGTGAAATGTACGTTTTCTTTTCCACCATACAATACGGCTGGAATGTTATCAACCACACGTTCAGCTTTAGTAGCTTTCTTTCCAAGGTCAGTACGCACTGTGCCTTTTAATTCAAATGTTTTCATTTAATTGTTTGTTTTTTGTGTTACTCAAAATTTAAGCGTTATATTTTAAGTGATTAGTCGCTTAATTTCCCATCACACTTTCTTTTGCAAAAAAGTGCTGCAAAATTACTATAATTTTTGGAAATGTGCAAGAGCTTCTGGCAGAAATTCAAGGGATTTATTATAACACATTATTTTTTAAGCTGCAAATGTATTTTTAACTAGTTTTGGGAATGAGTAAGGCTACACAAAGGCTTATGTTAGTTTTTATACTTATAGCTATGAATTACAGAGTTTCTCTTTCGTTAGTCTATAGAGAATGCATAAATACATAAACCATATTAAAAAAAAATATTTACATCATCATATTCAATTGACAGATTAATTGGCAGTTATAGTAAAAGCTCTATTCGAAGTTTGTTTTTTATTTTTTCAATAGGACTGTTAGTATTTAAAAAAAATGTATTATATTTGCAGGCTCAAAAAGCATAACAAAATACTAATCACAATTTAAAGTTCGGGAGGAAACAAGCAATAGCTAAGCAATTGACCATCAGGCCTCAAAGAGGAAGAGTAAAGGAACAACCCAATCGTATTAATGAGAAAATCAAAGGGTTAAAAGAAGTTCGTTTGGTAGGCGATAATGTAGAACAAGGCGTTTATTCATATGATGAAGCCATTCGAATCGCAGATCAACTCGAGTTGGATTTGGTAGAAATATCGCCTAATGCTGTACCACCGGTTTGTAAAATTGTTGATTATCAGAAGTTTCTATACCAACAAAAGAAACGTGAGAAAGAAGCCAAGGCTAAAACAGCGAAAGTTGTTTTGAAGGAAATTCGTTTCGGACCTCAAACCGACGATCATGATTACAATTTTAAATTAAAACATGCTATCGATTTTCTGAAAGAAGGCTGCAAAGTAAAAGCATATGTTTTTTTTAAGGGTCGTTCAATTTTGTTTAAAGAACAGGGCGAGGTATTATTGCTCCGTTTTGCAAACGAATTGGAAGATTACGCTAAAGTAGACCAACTGCCACAATTGGAGGGAAAACGCATGATTATCATGTTCTCACCTAAAGTAAAAAAGTAGTTGATAAAAAAGGAT
>SESF01015718.1_pt1 | contig 18179 bp, 13 predicted proteins | sample 3171521 | NCBI WGS metagenome assembly SESF01 (sample SAMN10866945, study PRJNA518727) | freshwater metagenome | biome: subpolar coniferous forest; feature: holomictic lake; material: water; isolation source: holomictic Lake 227, 6 m and 8 m depth | place: Canada: near Kenora, Ontario | collected...
AAATCGAGATTATTACTAATATCATTGTTTTCAGCCTCAACTGTATAGGTTTTCTGTGCTACGCACTGGGTTGTAGTTGCTAAAATTAAAACTAACAAGCCAACTATTTTTGTTTTCATGATCGTAAATTTTTAGTGGTTTATTTCTTTGTTTATTTTCTAAAGCAGATACTTTTTTTTGATAAATAATTCTTTCCAATTTCTGTGCCAAAAAATAAAAAAGACTTTAATTGAGTACAATTATATTGGTTTTTATTATTAATATAATATTTAATTATCTGATATATAATAGACTAATAAATATGATCATTATTAGTTATTGAATAATAAAGACCTTACTTTATCATTTCTACTTTTTTCTTACCTTTGCGAGCTAACCACATAATTCTATGAACACATTAGATCTTATTATTGTTATTCCCATTGCACTAGGTTTTGTTTTTGGTTTGTTCAAAGGTCTTGTTAAAGAACTGGCATCGCTGGCATCCATTGTTTTAGGTATCTATGGGGCAAAAGCATTTGCTCCTTCTTTATCAGGATTTTTAATTCGTACTTTTTCTTTTTCACCTAAAACCGCCCTTCCGTTATCTTATCTTTTTCTGTTTATTCTTATTGCTTCAGTTTTAATAATCATTGCCAGAAGTCTCGATAAGTTCTTTGATTCTATTGCATTAGGTAGTTTGAATAAATTATTGGGTGGAATTTTTGCTGCTTTTAAATACGCTTTGATAGTGAGTGTTCTTATTAATATATTTGAAGCTATAGATAGCCGTTTCCCTATTATTAAAGCAAAATCGAAGGCTGAATCAATCGCATATAAACCCGTTTCGAAAATTGCTCCGGCCCTGTGGGAAGAAAGTAAAAAGACCAAAGTCTTTAATTTTAAAGATAATTCCAACAATGAAACGCAGGAAATTCAAAACCACCGCTGATGATATTGAACTTTTCTCTGAAGCAAACGAACTAAAAGGGAATTTCTCTAAATTCAGGCTCGAATGTGGTTGCGATGAAGCCGGACGTGGATGTTTGGCCGGACCGGTGGTAGCAGCAGCTGTTATTTTGCCTTTTGATTTTGAAAATTCGCTGCTCAACGACTCCAAACAACTTACCGAAAAAGAACGCGATGCACTTCGCCCGATTATCGAAAAGCAGGCATTGGCATGGGCTGTAGCCGAAGTTGATAATCACGAAATTGATGAAATCAACATACTGAATGCTTCCATTCTGGCCATGCATCGGGCTATCGACAAACTTACTCTGCGTCCCGAATTTATCATTGTAGATGGAAATAAATTCAAACCTTATTCCAATATTCATCATCAAACTATTGTAAAAGGCGACAGTAAATACCTTTCGATAGCGGCCGCTTCAGTACTTGCCAAAACTCATCGTGATGAAATTATGCAGGCTTTACACGCTGAATTTCCTGTTTATGACTGGAATAATAACAAAGCATACCCAACTCCAAAACACCGTGAAGGTATCAGAAAATTCGGAACTACGTCTTATCACCGAATGAGTTACGATTTATTAGGAGACAGGAAATTGGAAGAGAAGGATAGACGGCAGAAAAAAAAATAACTTTATAAACTTTTTATTCTTTCAAACTTTACAAACTCAGAAAGGATACCCAATGGCAAAATGCAATGCAAAGTCGTCATTGAAATTGGGGTTCAATCGCCATTTATCGTTACGACTAGAAATTGCCGGATTGAATAATTTCACACCCAAGTCCACACGGGCAATAAAGAATGAGAAATCAAAGCGAACTCCTGCCCCGTAGGCAATAGCAATTTGATTCATAAACGTATCGAAATGGAATGTGCCACCCTTTTGGGTATCGTAATCTTTTATTGTCCAGATATTTCCTGCATCGAGAAAAAGTGCACCCTCCATCAACCAGAATAATTTGGCTCGATATTCCATGTTCATATCCAGTTTGATATCGCCAACCTGATTAAAATCACGTGGTAAATCAATCCGTTTGTAAATGCCAGGGCCCAAAGTGCTTTCACTCCAGCCCCTAATGCTATTGGCGCCACCGCTGTAAAAACGTTTCTCGAACGGAATAACATCACCATTTCCATAGGGTACACCTAATCCAAGGCCTAAGTGATAAACAAACCTGTCCCCTTTATCGAAAATCTTGTGATGCGTGATATTGTATTCCGCTTTGACATATTGTGCAAATCGCACGTTGAAAAGTTTATAATACCCCGCAGTATCAGGTTTGCTAAATAAATGACTTAATCCGTTTAGGCCATTACCGGCTGTTTCGATAGAATAACGTGCTACCGAATAATTCTGAAGTGGACGATTGGGATTAAAGGTAGTGTAAGATCCACTGTAACCCATTCGCCAGATTAAATGGTCGACATAATTATAGGGATTGAATACCGGTTTCAGTGGATTTAGGAAGCTATCACGAAATTCCTGACGAATTTCGGGAAAACGAACGTAACTTAAATCGAAAAGCTGGAAATTATGACGGTACCTTCCTCTTGTCCACGAATAGTTCATACCAGCTCCGATATTGGTAGTGGTAAATTCTCCGGGACGGAACTGATAACCAAAAGCGCTTGTAAACTCGGTATTAGCATGGATATTCCGTTTGAATTCGTAGCTTCCGAAGGGCAGCATAAACCGTGGGAACTTCAGTCCAACCTGCTCACCATATTCCTGTGCCCAAACTCCATTCTGCCATTCTGCTGCTCCTCTAACCATCAATGAAAAGGTTTCAGCACCTTTAAAAACATTGCGGTTAATATATCCTATATTGGCAGCACCACCCCAATATCCTGCTGTGTAAGTTAATTCAGCTTCGGTCGAAAGCGAAATGGCTTTGGATGGAATAACTATAATGTAGCAATCTAGTTCATGACTTTCTGTTTCTTTAAAGCTTATATTCACGTACTTAATCGGACCAAGCGCATTCAGTGCCGAATAGGTTTTTTCAACATTTTCGTCGCTGTACAAGGTTTTTGGATTAATATAGGTATTCTGAACCAACGCATCAAGGGTCAGAATTCTTTTTTTGGGAGTTACTAACATAAAATCCCGAAAATGAAGTGTGTCCAATTCCACCTTAGTTGCTAAATCGGTTGTAATATTAGCATCGGTATTGGTATAAAATATAACTTTTCGAATGGTGAACTGTTTAAAAATGATTTTATTCACAGAATCTAACGATCGCTTTATATAATCGCGTAATTCGAGCGTTACATTTACCCGATGAGAATTAAGGGAACTATCTGCACTGTATGAAAGGAATTCTTTGTTGAAATTATAGTATCCTTTTTGTCTGAAACGAGTACTTACTCGCTCTCTTTCAGCGTTTAAAATATCAGCATCAAACAGTATACCCGGCTTGATAAGTGTTTTTGATGTGTCAGAGGCTATTTCGTTCAGTAAATCATTTTTCAGATCAATTTTGTAATTCTGAATATTATAAGGTTTATTCGAATTAACTACATATTCTATAGTTGCTTTTTTGCCACTAATGCTAATATTACTATGCACTTTGGCATTACTATATCCTTTGTTTTCGAGCAGGCGCTGCAGTTGCTGAACGGTAAGTGACGTGAGTGCGGTATTGTAAATCACTGGCGGATCACCAATTTTTTTTAATGTTTTATTTAAACGACGATTTAGCCATTTTACAGTGTCTTTCGGTGCCCAGTTATACAAGCCCAGTTGCATGCGCCAAAGCCCGAAAACAGCTGCATTTGGTGTTTGACGAAGGTATTCTTTTAAATCGTCACGCTTAACATCTTTGTTGTCGGATTTGATGGTTACTTTGTCCAGCAGATATTCTCCATCGGGTACAAATTTAGTAGTGTTACATGCCGATATCAGCAAAAAAGCTACCAGAGAAACCATATAACCACGCAACTTCATATAGGTACAAAACAAAAAATTAAAATTTTCTGCAAATATAGCTTTTTTTTATCGTTATCTTTAGTAGCTTTGTGTCTTTAAATTTCAGGAAAACTCTTAATTATTTTGAAGAGTATTTTGGAATAATCAATCGAATCATGATTTCAAAAGCTAAAATTAAACTCATTAACAGCCTGTTGCAAAAAAAGTTTCGGGACGAAACCGGACTTTTTGTAGCAGAAGGAACCAAGTTGGTCATTGATCTGGCTTCGGCTTTTCAGTGTTTAATATTAGTTGCAACCTCAGATTGGCTAAGTGAACACCCACAATTCAGAGCTACCGAAAAGATTGAAGCTGAAGCTAATGAATTCAATAAAATTTCCAATCAAAAATCGCCTCAAGGTGTGCTGGCTGTTTTTAAAAGGCCCGATTATATATGGAATGACCAAGAATTAAGCCAAAAGTTGAGTCTCGCGTTGGATGATGTGCAGGATCCCGGAAATCTCGGAACTATTATACGCATTGCCGACTGGTTTGGCATTTCTGATATTTTTTGCTCAGAACATTCAGCTGATGCATTTAACCCGAAAACAGTTCAGGCCAGCATGGGTGCTTTAGCACGTGTGAGAGTTCATGTGGTCGATTTAGAAGATTTTCTGAAAATATGCCAATCGAAAATTCCTGTTTACGGTACGTTTATGAATGGTGAAGATATTTACTCTAAAACTTTGACACAAACCGGAATTATTGTAATGGGAAATGAAGGAAATGGAATTTCCCGAGAAATTGAGCAACATGTATCCGAACGGTTGCTAATACCAAATTTTCCGGCAGGGCAGGCTACTTCCGAATCGCTGAATGTGGGAGTGGCAACAGCTCTTGTTTGCGGTGAGTTCAGAAGAAGGTTTTAAAAATAGAAAACCACAAATTCTTAACTGAATTTGCGGTTTTTCTGTGCGTAATTATCTGGTTATTAATCATCACCTCCCATCATATCTCCACCACCACCGGTACCCTGCATTTTCTTCATGTCCTGTGGTTTAGGTTTCACATTCCCAAAGTTATACGTAACAGTCAGCATGGCCATCCGTCCGTGGAAATATGAGTTGGAGTATTGCGAAAATCCTGTCCCGGAAGTTGTTTGTCGGTCGCGGTCGGAATTGAGTAAATCTCTCACATTCAGACTGACACTGAGTTTACGGTCCAAAAATGTTTGACGCACTCCCAAATCAATTGAATACTTAGCATTCTCAATTCCCTGTGCAATAAGTTGTGCTGATTCGTATTCAGCCGTAATTTGACCCGAGAAAGTTTTGCTCAACATAAAGTTAGCCATAATATTGGCACTCCAGGAAAAATTACGTTGACCCGAAATAGGAATAGCCGCTTTATATTGGTTAATATAAGTTGACGAGTCTAACTTGCTATAATACAAATTTAGAGTGCTGGTGAGACTGAGAATTTTAAACAATCTGTTTTTTGAAATCAATTCCAGACCGGCATTTTGAGACTTGGTAACATTGGCATACGTGCTTTCCATTATACCGCTATGCATAAAACGAATATTCTGAATTACAGAATCGGTGTTATGGTAATATAATGAAGTGGAAAGTGTTTGAGCACCCCATGTTTTTACGTAATTTAATTCGAGTGACGATGAATATTGTGGGCTTAGGTCTGGATTTCCGTACGAAATATTGGTTGGATCTGAATAGTTTCTAAAAGGATTAATTTGTTGTCCACGAGGGCGGTTTACCCGATTTGTATAATTTAGCTGGATTTCAGCATCAGCAGGTAAACTATATGATAAATATAAGCTTGGAAATAAGTGCCAATCATTCAAATTAGGTGCTCTTGAAATATTTTGCACATTTACAGGCAAAGTAAAGCTGGTGCAAGTTGTATCTGAAGATTGTTTAGTCATGTACTCAGTTCTCAACCCTACCTGAAAAGTGAATTTGTCAATTTTGCTTCCGTAGGTTACATAAGCTGCATGGACTTGTTCGTTGTAGTTAAAACTATCGAAATAGCCTGGGATATTATTTGTAGTGTTATCTGATTTCACGCTGTCACCTGACGAAGTACTTAATCGGTTGTTAATCTTGCTTTCCCACCCGGCTTCAAGTTTGCTGTTTTCATTAAATTTTTTAGTGTAATCCACTTTGAAATCATATTCTGTGTTTTTGCTGTCAATAATCTGATTGATAGATGATTTATTGCCCGAAATTGAGTCGAACTGATTGTAAAATGTATTCCCTGTCCGGTTATGGTTTGAATAAGAGAATGTTCCGGTCAGAAAACTTCCTTTTTTGTCAAAGTCATGTCGATAATCTAAGTTCAAGTTTAGACTTGGGCGAGTTCCATTTCCAAGATTAGTCATTGAATAATTTTTCAATATCGTAGATGACTGATTTTTAAAGAGATAATCGGAATAATTATCCTGATAACCCGTTCCGGCCATTCCAAAACCCGAAAGGCTCAGGGTATTTTTGGTATCTAAATGATAATCAATACCGGCACGCAGAAACAATCCTGAAAATCCCATGTTCATTTTATTATTTTGATGCAGATAGGTGGTATCATTGCTGTTTGTCCAGTTTTTTCGGTCGGTTTGTCCGCCACCCTGAAAATCCATAGCACGATAGCCCAAATTCAGATACGCATCCACTTTTCCGCTATTGTAATTAATGCTTGCGCCCAGATTTGAGCCGATTTTTCCACCATCGGGGTATGACAAACCGGCCGAAACACTGCCATAATAGCCGGCTTTGCGGTTTTGTTTCATCACAATATTGATGATTCCTGCCGAACCTTCGGGACTAAATTTAGCTGAAGGATTGGTCATAATCTCTATAGACTCAATGCTTTCTGCAGGCATTTGCTGCAATACCTGAGCGCGGTTATCGGCGGTCAGACCCGATGCTTTTCCATTAATCCATACCTCTACATTTCCATCTTTGCGAAGCGATACATTTCCTTGATTATCAACCGTTACGGAAGGAATATTTTTCAAAACGTCCGAAGCAGAACCTCCGGCAGCGGCAATATTCTGATCTACGCTGAATACGCGTTTATCAATATCAAAGTGCATTTGCGAGCCTTGCCCCATCACTTCCACTCCTTTGAGTTCCTTGATGTCTTCGCTCATAGGAATATTACCTAGCGCAAGCTGTTTCCCGCTAACTTCAACCGGTTTTAAAATACTGGCATACCCAACATAAGTAATACGTAAAAAGTAGTTTCCATTCTCAACCGATGGAATCACAAAACCACCTTTGTTATCGGTTATGGCAAGCGCTAAAGGTTTTGGAGTACCTTTTTTTATTAAAGCGATATTCACATAATCCAGTGGATTCTGATCACCCGCATCCACAATAGTACCTTTTATGCTGCCTGAAGCTGCAGAAGCTCCTGACACTGAAATCAACATAACAACCAACAATAAAAAAACCTTTTTCATCTTGATAAAATTAGTAAAATATCTATTTAACGCTTTTACTTTAAGCACAGCCCTTTGACACAAAAAAAATGCCAGAGTTTAAACAACTCCGGCACAATTATAGTTTTAAAACATTATAAGTGAATTATTGTGAATCAAAAGTTTGGAAGCAGGTATTTCTCGCGTGATTCGAGAATTTTATCAACCCGGTTTACTTCCAGAAATGTCGTTCCAAAACCACTTCCAAAGCTTCCGCTCAGGTAGCTCACAAAATCTTCCGGATTAAGCATTCCCTGTTTAATAAACTTTTGTAATCCGTCAATAAAGTACTTTTGGGTATTTCCTTTTTCAGCCTGAAATATCGGAAAAACGCCGTATGATAAGGCAAGTTCACGAGTTGAACGTTCGTGATAACACAAAGCCAGAATCGGATTTGTACTACGATATGCCGCTAAGTGAAGTGCCGTTTTTCCGCTAAATGTATCGGTAATAATGGCTTTTGTTCCAATTTTGATACTAGCTTCATTGGCAGCATTGGCCAAAAAGGAAGTGGTATCATTGGTTACCAGATTTACAGGAATGTCATTTTCTACCAGTTTGGTTTTCTCAGCTTCCTCTGCCACTTTGGCCATTGTGCGAACTGCTTCAACCGGATATTTGCCATAAGCTGTTTCGCCACTTAGCATCAGCGCATCAGTACGATAATAAATGGCATTTGCTATGTCAGTGATTTCGGCACGGGTTGGGCGTGGATTTTTAATCATGGTATGAAGCATCTGTGTTGCCACAATAACCGGCTTACGAGCCACCACACATTTACGAATAAGACGGCGCTGAATGCCCGGAATTTTTTCCTGAGCTACTTCAATCCCAAGGTCACCACGCGCAATCATTACTCCATAAGTATGTTCCAGAATTTCATCGATATTGTCAACGCCTTCCTGATTTTCTATTTTAGAAATAATTTTTATCTCGCTGTTATGTTCATTCAGAATTTTGTGAATATCAAGCAAATCCTGTTTGTTTCGCACAAATGAGTGAGCAATAAAATCCAACTCATTTTCAATAGCAAAAATGATATTTTTTTTGTCCTTTTCAGTAAGCGATGGGAGGTTAATACGAACTCCCGGAACGTTCACGCTTTTGCGACTGCCCAATACGCCATCATTCAACACCTTACAATATAACGCTTCATTGTCTTTCGATTCTACTTTCAGGTCAATTTCACCATCATCGAACAATATATCATCGTCTATATGCAAATCACGCACAAAATGAGGATAATTTACGGCAATACAATCCCGGGTTGAGATTAGGTCCGGATTTCCAACCACTTTGACTACATCGCCGGTATGAAGTTCAATTTCATTATTTTCTGCAATGGTAGTTCTAACTTCAGGACCTTTAGTGTCCATTAAAATGGCTATTTGATTACTTACAGCACGAACGTTATGGATGATTTTCAGGAAGCCTTCTTCCTGCAGGTGAGCAGAGTTGAGGCGTACTACGTTCATTCCTTCGTCAAAAAGTGACTGAATAAAATCTACTTCACAGTTTTTGTCGCTTATTGTTGCAACTATTTTAGTGTATTTCGACATACAAATTTAAAAATTAGTTTAGTGATGAATTTTGCAGATACTTTGAAAAAAGTGTCAGAATTTTAATATAGCATCAACTGCCAACCGATAGGAATCCATTCCGAAGCCGACGATGCAACCTTTGCAGGCTTCTGATAAGAATGAATGATGACGGTATTCTTCGCGTTTAAAAACGTTGGAAATATGTACTTCAATAACGGGAACTGTGATGGAGCGAATTGCATCAGCAATAGCAATGGATGTGTGGGTATATGCACCGCCATTGAGTACGATTCCATCGTAACTGAATCCTACTTCCTGTATTTTATCAATGATTGCACCTTCCGTATTAGACTGGAAATAATCCAGTTGAGCTTCCGGATAGGCTGATTTTAATTCTTCCAGATAGGTCTCGAAACTTTGACTTCCATACACCGATGGTTCACGTTTTCCCAGTAAATTCAGGTTAGGTCCGTTTATAATCTGTATTCGTTTCATATCGTTTGTTTTTTAGCTTTGAAAATATTACGAATGCTAATGTAAAGTATATACAATGAAGGGATTAAGCAAACGCCGTTGGCCAAAATCATAGGTAAATTTAGTAGAAAAACTCCGTAAAGAAACCATAGCAGGATTCCAAAAGTCATTATAGTGTACATTCCCACCGAAATACTCTGTGTATCACCGGTTTTAATAACCTTTATGGCCTGTGGAAACTGAGCTGTTGCAGTACAGAATCCGGCTAAATAACCGATAACTACTATGTCAAATGTCATGGCGTAAATTTTCTGCAAAAGTAGCAAAAATATACGACTTGCACAAAAATGCTCTAAATGTGTAGGGTTCAATCACGTTCTTGTCACAGTAATTATTTGTTAAAAGTGCTTAGCTAGTAGCAAGTCCCTTTTATATTGATAATTGAATCGCTTCTTCCATTTCTTACACTTTTTATAGCAAATCCAAATATCTCAAGCCCAAAAGTGTCAAAAAAGAATATAACAAATAGGATTTGCCATTAAAATTAACCAAAATACTCAACTTTCAAACGTTTGCGAATAAAAACGAGTTATATCGTATTGGTTTGAATTTCTAATAGCAATTACAGACTTATATTTGCAATCCAAACTCCTTCAATCCAATATTTATGAATGCTGTTTTACTTCGTCGCTTTTACTTCGCAGGTTTTTTTGTTTTTCTTTTCTTTACGGTATCAGCTCAAAAAATTCACACCACCTACCTCTGGCACATGGATCAACCCGATTACTGGGCTGATAAAAGCATTGATAAACCTGATTCAAAGCAATATGCAGAAGAATCGCAACGTTTGAAGTCAAACGGAGGTAATATGTATCCCGGTAGCACAGTTCCACATCCTACCAACGATTTACAAAGTATTTTTAATTTGGCCGACCGTATCAATGCCTATCAGTTTACGCCACGCGACGCTGTAAATAGTATCAAAGATATTAGCAATGCCGGCGCACAACTCAGCATTTCAGGGTGTTTGATGGAAAATATTCAATCGCTTGGAGCAAAAAATCAATGGGGTTATTCAGCCGGTTGGATGAATCCATACAAAGAAGTCAATGCATTAAAAACTTCAGGAGGCTTTCCCCGACTGGATATTGTTTGTTTTACCAATGACCATGCACTTTCACCACTAGTGAGTGAAAGAACATTGGTAAAACAAATCAAAGCGCATCAATACGTTGCTAATAAATATTACGGTTATACCTCCAAAGGTTACTGGCCGGCTGAATGTGCATTTTCGGAACGAATTATAAAAAGTCTCGTGGATTGCGGCATTCAATGGTCGGTAGTGGCCAACAGTCATTTGGCACGCACACTTTCCGATTATGTTCATCCCTATAATATTACAGGTAATATTGAAGCTCCCAATAAAGCCGACATTGTTCCTGCCAAAGGAAATAACTGGTTTACAGGAACGATTGATGGACGAGGAAGTTTGCTGGCAGCACCTTATTGTTACCAGGCACACAAGGCTCAATACATCGACCCATCAACCGGAACAGCTTACAAAATTGATGTGGTACCCATGTGTAATTATATCAGCTATTTAGATGGTTTTGGCACACATGGTACAGGCGATATTTCATCCAATATTGAACCATACAGCAATACCACCCAACCGTCAATCGTTTTGATGGCACACGATGGCGACAATGCATGGGGCGGTGGTAGCAGTTATTATAATGAATCGGTAACCGGATTTAGCCATGCGGCTGCCAGTGCAGGTTATGAACCAACCACCATTCAGCAGTTTCTGAGCAACCATCCTGTTCCAGCAACAGATATTGTGCATGTGGAAGATGGCGCGTGGGTTAATGCCGCCAGCGACTGGGGACATCCGCAGTTTATTAACTGGTTGTGGCCGCTTTACGACGCAACAAGCTATCGATTCAATCCGGATGGTTGGACGGAAGATGCCCGAAACTGGGCAGTGATTACCGCCACCGAAAATTATGTAACCATGGCTGAAGACCTCGAAGGTGGTAATTTGCGCATTGATAAAATTGCTGATGGTGGCACTTCGGCTACCAACGCCGAAAAAGCATGGCATTTCTATTTTGGCGGGCTGAATTCCGGTTTTATGTATTATGGTAAAGCCGAAGATATGGAAGTGAAAGCATCAATGACCGGAAACATTGCCATTAATTATGCTCAAAATGTGATTAATGCTCACTCAGGTGTTGATAACACAGCACCATCTGTTTTTATTCCGCAGCGTTTTCCGTATAATCCTGGTAGTACAGGTTTTGGTCCAACTACCGGCTATAAAAAAGTAAACTATTCGTCAGATTTTCATGTATGGACCTATGCTTATGACGTTAGCGGACTGACATCGGTAACATTAAAATACCGCACCGATTTAAATGGATTAAATTCGCCCGATAATATTCAAAATGAAACATATACAGGTGGTGCCGATGTTACATCATGGCAGGATATTGCTATGACTCGCCGTCCTATGGCTGCCGATCCAACCAATGATTCGGAATTAAACTTTTTTATTCTTCCGCAAGCAAAAGCTGATTTATGTTATGCCGAGATTAAAAATCTGAAAGATACTCTGGTAGATTACTATGTAGAAGCTATTGACACCAAAGGAAATATCTTCCGTAGCCCGATTCAACATGTTTATGTCAGCAATGGAAGTGGTGATAATGGAGGAACAAGCGGAAATGTAACCTGGAATCCAACAGCTCCGACTACCGCTAATACCATTACTATTAGTTGCAAGAACGCCACCTCTGTTTCGTTTTTGCATTGGGGTGTGAACAGCTGGACAACCGCAAATACAGCCTATCAACCGGCAGGAACTGTAGCTTCGACAGGTGGAGCTGTAGAAACTCCATTTACTCTTGTAAACGGAGTATGGCAGGTAACACTCGGCCCATTCAACAATCCGGCACAAGCTGTAACAACAGTCAATTTTGTAATCAATCTGGGGTCAAACACCTGGGACAATAATAGTGGCAGTAATTATCTGATTACATTAGCTCCTGTTGTCACCAATAATCCCCTTGGGCAAAATATCAGTAAAACCCTAAATGTGAGTCAGGTCTACACTTTTGCTGCAAGCGATTTTGGATTTAGCAGCCCGCTGTCAAATTCGTTCAAAGGAATAAAAATAATCTGTTTAGCAACTTCCGGCACACTTCTTTGGGGAGGAAATGCTGTGACTTTGAATCAGCTTATTCCCGATGTCACACAACTGATTTATACAGCTGGAACTTCTACCGGTTTATTTACCTTTCAACTTGTTGACAATGCGGATTTACTGAGCGATGCTACTTATACCGCCTCTTTTACTGTTGGAAGTATAACTCCATCCGGTATAACCGTTTCGTTTAAGAAACCAACCGATTGGGGAACAATTATACCTTCAGTTTACGCGTGGACAGGAACAAGTACGGCTGTGGCCGGTGCATGGCCGGGAGCAGCCATGACTGATAGTGGAAATGGTTGGTATTCCTATACATTTGCTTCGACAATTAGCTCCGTAAATGTGATTTTCAGCAAAGCCGGGTCACCGCAAACGGTTGATATTACCGGTATAACCCAATCAACTTGTTACCAGTCAAGCGGCTTGAGTGGTTCAAAACTAACGGTAAGCACTACAACTTGCCCAACCAATGCAGTAGAAACTCCACAAGCCTTGCTCAAGGCACTGGTTTATCCACAACCAGCGACCAATCACTTCGTCGTAGAATTACCCAATATTGCTGAACAAGCTAAATTTGGCATTAGCATTCTCGATCTGAGTGGAGCTGAAGTTCGACGGGAATCGTTCAGTGGAAATACAGTTGTTATTGATAGAGGAAATCTGAAAGCTGGTTTGTATATTGTTCATATTATTGCTGACAAATCAGGCCTTGAATTTAGTTCCAAACTAGCTTTGAAGTAGATATATAATTAAAAGTAAGTTTCAAGCATTTTTCAAATTTGCATTAACAATGATTTTTATCATCAATAATTAGGCTAAGAAGTGCCAATATCAGAAAATTAAAATTAGTTTTGCAACTAAATTTAGTGAATTAATGGAATTAGCATTTTTATTACTTGGTATATGTGCCGGCATTATGTCAGGCTTATTTGGAATTGGCGGTGGTATCATTATGGTACCATCGCTGATTGCGTTTTTTGGGATGGGAATACTCAATGCCAATGCCACCTCGCTCGCAGCCATGTTATTGCCGGTGGGTGTGCTGGGAGTTATTGCTTACTATAAAGCCGGATTTATCAATGTTCGCCATGCCCTCTGGATATCCCTGGGCTTACTTTCGGGTTCGTATTTCGGGGCCGAGCTGGCGGTTACACTCGATGTAAAAATTCTTTCGAAACTATATGCCGCCATTTTGCTTTATGTGGCCATTGGGTACCTGGATATTCCCAAATTGCTTCGTAAAAAAAGTCTAGCCATTTCCGAAAACTCACAGAAATCCAAAGCTGTTCAATTTCATTTCTGGCAATTTATCCTGCTGGGCGTGGCGGCCGGAGTTTTTGCCGGACTGTTTGGCAAAGGCGGTGGACTGGTTATTGTGCCTATGCTGCTAAAGTTCTTCAAGTACGACAACAAAGCCGCTTCGGCTACTTCGCTGGCCGCATTGCAACTTCCTGTGGGATTGCCCAGTGTAATTGTGTACGCACAGGCCGGTTATCTGAACTGGCTGTATGCCGGACTCATTGCTATTGGCATTGTGGGCGGTGTATTTTTCGGAACAAAACTGGCCATCAGACTCAACAGTGCCACCTTCAAAAAAATCTACGCCCTGTTTCTGCTCGGAGTGGCGGTGTATATGGTTGTGAAATATATATAAATTTCAATTTAATGCAATCTTTCCAGCCTTGCCGCATCCAGTCGGATCATTATAAACAGCAGAATGGTAAAGCCCCAGAGCGAAGAGCCACCGTAGCTGAAAAACGGGAGCGGAATGCCGATAACAGGCATAATTCCAAGTACCATACCCACATTCACCATCAGATGGAAGAAGAAAATACTCGCCACACAATAGCCGTACACCCGGCTGAAAGCATCCCGCGCTCGCTCGGCCATTCGGATTAGGCGGGTGAGCAGAAGCCAATACACAAACAGCACCAGTGTAGAACCCCAAAAACCATGCTCCTCGCCCACGGTGCAAAAAATAAAGTCGGTATCCTGCTCGGGTACGTATTTCAGCTTGGTTTGGGTGCCGTTCAGGAATCCTTTTCCGAAAAATCCACCCGAACCAATGGCAATTTTCGACTGATTGACGTTATATCCTGCTCCCAATGGTGCATCATCCATATTGAGCAGCACTTTGATACGCACTTGTTGGTGTGGTTCCAATACTTTTGTGAAAAGATAATCGACCGAAAAACAAAACATTACCGACCCAATGGAGAAAAAGACTACAAACAGGTATTTTTTGTAACGGTAGAAAACTTCAATTATTCCCCAGTAAATGCACGATGCTACCACCGTGAGAATAGCAACATAATTATAATTCAGGTAAAACCAGAAGTTTAGCACATACGACGCTATGCCAATCACAATCGTTCCGAGCAGCAGAATAAGTGCTTCTTTTTGATTTCGGCAAAAGAAAATGGCATAGACAAACTGAACCATCAGAATCATAAACATACCCATTACCATTCCCAGTGTTCCGTGATCGATCTGAATAGGAACAATACTCAGTTTGACGATTGTAATAAAAAGCGCCACGGCAAAAGTGCCTATCAGAAGCACAATACCATTCATTCCCTCGCGGTAGAGCATAAGCGTAAATGCCAAATATACCAGGGCTGTACCGGTTTCGTTCTGAAGGATAATGAGTATAAAAGGTATGAAAATGATAATTCCTAACGGAACTAAATCGCGCCAGTTTTTGAGTTTGTAGTTGTAGGCACTCATATACTTCGCAAGTCCTAGTGCTGTGGCCATTTTAGCTAATTCGGCAGGCTGAAAACTAACAGGACCAAGCACCAGCCACGAGCGGGAACCTTTGATGTCGTGAGCCACAAAAATTGTGACTATCAGCAGCAGAATAGCCGCGACATATATAAACCACGCAAAGATATTATACAGGCGTGAATCAATTAGTAATAAAATGCCACCCAACGCAAAAGCGGTCACAATCCAGATAAACTGTTTTCCGGCACGCTGACTGAAATCGAAAATGCTGGCCTGGTCGAAATTATAACTGGCACCATAAATGCTAATCCAGCCCATAAAAACCAACACAACGTAAAAAAATACGGTTGTCCAGTCTAATGCATATTTTATACTAACGTTTTTGGACATTGGAATTGGTAACTATATTGGAAATTTGTTCTTCTAAATCGGTTCGTGTAATCTTGCCTTTCAGGTATTGTTCCACCATCAGACTGAAAATAGGTGCAGCGTACGTAGCTCCATATCCGGCGTTCTCCACTACCACCGCAATGGCAATTTTCGGGTTTTCACGCGGTGCAAAACCTACCAGAATTGCATGGTCTTTCCCGTGACTATTCTGCACAGTACCTGTTTTTCCACACATGCTAATATCTGGAATTTTACTTGCCTTTGCTGTTCCGAATTCAAACACGCGCCACAATCCTTCGTTTACAATCGGAAAGAATCTTTTATCCACCTTCACCTCATGTCTTTTCTTCAACATGGAGTCACATTTATTCAAGTGTGGCGTAATGTAGTAGCCCTGATTGGCAATAACTGCCATCACATTAGCCAGCTGAAGCGGTGTTACTAACACTTCGCCCTGCCCAATCCCGAGCGAACGAATGGTTATTGCACGCCAACCGCTGACGCTTCTGTATTCTTTATTGTAGAATTTTTCGGAAGGAATAAATCCTCTGGATTGTTCATAAATATCGCTCTCTGTAAATTTAGCACCCAATCCAAAACTCTTTATCCGTTCCGACCAGTCTTCGAAATTCTTACGGAAAATAGCATTCTTCTCACCATAACCGTCTTTCTCTATCGTTACCCTGAAAGCATTCCAGAAATAGGGATTACAACTTTGCTCGATGGCACTCAGCAAACTCACCGGCGAACCATGATGGTGCGTACATTTTACAGGCGACGATTCCGGTCCGCTACAACCAAACATGGTACCTTCGTTTATCCCGCCCATTTGTTGGCAAACCAGTGCCTGAACCGGTTTAAACGAAGAACCCGGTGAATATTGCGCTTGTGTGGCACGGTTCATCAAAGGCTTAGTAGGATCGTCGAGCAGTTGTTTATAATTTTTCGATCGTTGCCGTCCTGATAAAAGCGTTGGGTTGAAAGAAGGGTTGGAAACCATGGCCAGAATTTCACCGGTAGTTGGTTCAATCGCAACTACACTTGCCACTTTTCCCTTTAGTAGTTTCTCAGCTAAAAGTTGCAATTTGGCGTCGAGCGTCAAAGTCAGATTTTGTCCGGCTTTCGGTGCTATATCTTCCTTTCCGTTTTCGTATTTTCCTTTGATACGACCTTTGGCATCACGCAGCAGAATTTCCACTCCTTTTTCACCACGTAAAGTTTCTTCGTAGGTGTATTCAATCCCATCCCTACCGGCGTAATCACCTGAATTATAATAATCATCTGCTTCAATTTTGCCACGCGAAACTTCACCAATACTCCCCAAAACGTGAGCCGCAGCCGAGAACGGATATTCCCGTAAGGTTCGGTTTTGAATATAAAAGCCCGGGTATTTGTACATCGATTGCTGAATGGTAGCAACATCTTCAATGTTCAGCTGTGTCATGAAAAGCTGAGGAGTGTAGGACGAATAACCGGGGTTTTTGTGTCGGTCTTTTATGTCAGCAAGACGATTAATCAAGTATTTTTTATCAATACTCAATGCTTTACAAAATGCCACGGTGTCCAAATCATGAATTTCACGCATGATAAGTGCAATATCGTAAGCCGCTTTGTTGTAGACCATAAGAATGTGGTTGCGGTCGTAAATCAACCCTCGCGGAGGAAACTGTGTTTTTTTGAGGAAAGCATTGCTATCGGCACCATTCTTATATTTCGTGTCGATAATCTGAATGGTAAATAATCTCAAAACATACAAAACAATGACAGCAGTCATGATTCCTACAATCACATACCTTCTGCTTTGAAGTGCATCGTTTATCATGGTTTACTTTTTATTAAGCGATTGTATTCCAAGAATAAGCAAAATAGTGACTGCCGAACTGAGAATAATCTTGGCTAACATAAGCCAAAAATGTACAAAAGAGAAAGCTTCGAGGAAAAAGAGTGTGAAATGGTGAATGAATACCATAAACACAACATATTTCACGTACGTTCCAACACTAAAGGTGTAATAAGATGGTGTCGGATTATTTCCTTCGTCAATGGAAATAAACAGATTAATGACCGGATTACGCAAAAATGCTAACATTACACTGGCAAATGCGTGCATGCCGGGTGTATTTGAAAAAATATCGATGGTAAGGCCAAGTCCGAAAGCCAGTAGTAAAGCTGCCCAGCGTGGCAATCTAACCGGTAATGAGAGAATAAAAAGAATGTAAATGTATGGATTGATAAAGCCCAGAAACTGGATATTATTCAGCACCAGTACCTGAACCAGTACCAGTAGTAGAAAGCGGAATATGTTTTGAAGGGCTACAGGCATTTCTTTAATTTACGATTTACGATTTTAAATTTACAATTGAATTCCAGTCTAAAATCGTAAATTTAAAATTGTACATTTTTATTGTTCTTCCGACTTCTTTTCAAGTCCTTTTTGTTCGTTATAATTCAGATAATCAATTACTTTTACGTGTGAAAGTGTC